>ERZ808037.740-NODE-740-length-26817-cov-13.550150_pt1 | contig 26817 bp, 28 predicted proteins | sample MGYA00380190_ERZ808037 | MGnify/ENA primary metagenome ERZ808037 (study PRJEB31490, sample SAMN06133399) | mouse gut metagenome | isolation source: J9 | host: mice | place: China: Chengdu | collected 2015-05 ...
TGAGGGTGCTTCTCGTCTGCCTGATATACCATAACGCCATGCAGATCGGCGCTTCTGTCCATAAACGCCGGAAACAGGAATCCGCACTCCGGCGCCCCCGCCTCATAATCCTCAAGCAGCGGGCAAAAAGTGCATATGATAAATTTGTAGACCTCCTCGGATTCCCACAGGTTTTCTTTGTCCTTTGCCTTGATGGGAATATCGTAGCTTCCATATACGATGCGCACCGCATACGGTTTTGCCGAATCGTATTTTTCACCGATAAACTCATAAAACAAATCGAGCAGCGCATCATTTTTTAATTCACAGTCTTTGAGCCCCATCAACATCTGCCATGTGTGTCCCGCTTTTTCATCGTCCTTCGTAAAAGGATAATACCGCAGGTTCCTGTTCGTCTCCGAGAAGGGCACCGTCTTGGCAAGTTTTAGGTTGGCGTCAATGTCCTTCTGCGGCAGCTTTAGAAAATGGCGGTTGAAGGTACCGTCAACCAATCCCTCCTCGTCAAAATACGCCCCCGCAATCCGGGAAAAACAGTTGCGTTTCGGCGTCATGCGCCTAGTCAGCTCCAGCATATCGTCTCTGTTGATTTTGTTCATTTGTCTTTTTCTCCTTACTTCATGACCAGATCCATCAAACTCTTGTAGCTGTCCACCACCTCGTATAAAATGTTCTTGCATTCTCATTCTCCACTTTCATCAAAAGTCTGTAATGGGTCCAGCTCAATTTGTCACTGTAATACCTTTGTTCCAGCCAGCCTTATTTCCTGCATTGTTGCTGTGAACAGCAGTTCTCCATTCTCTTTAGGAATTGCAGGAGACAAGTCAAGATGTTTCAGTTATTTTCCTACAGTTCCTTAGCAGGATAAGCGACACCACCAGCACCAGTGGGAATACACAGCCTGCGAGCATTCCTGTTTTTAAATCATTGTCCGCGTGCTGCGTAATATTGCCGACCAGTGCCGGTCCAAACGCGCCGCCCAAATCCCCTGCCGTCGCGAGAAAAGCAAACATGGCAGTTCCGCCGTGCGGAAGATGCTTGGAGCAAATACTGATTGCACCGGGCCACATAATGCCAACGGAAAAGCCGCACAGGACGCAGCCAATCAGTCCCAGCAAAGGGCTGTCCGATACAGAGGCCAGCAGATAACAGCACAGGCACAGCACGCCTGAGCCTGTCATAAATTGAATCAAATCCATCTTGTCGCCCTTTTTCCCGAAAATAACACGGCTAATGCCCATTGTCACTGCAAACATGCAAGGTCCCGCCAAATCCCCCATCGTTTTTGAGAGTCCCAGCGCCGCCTCTGCATACGCGGAAGCCCACTGCGCCATAGCCAGCTCAGAAGCGCCGGCACAGACCATAAGCACCATCGACAGCCAAAACAGCGGAATCCGAAACAGCCTGCTGACGGTCATGCCGTTCCCCTCATCTATCGTATGTTCAATCGGGCATGTCGCAAAGTTGTAGATATTGTAGAGCGGAATGAGCGCCCAAATACACGCAAGCACCTTCCAACTGTCAATGCCAAAAAACGCGAAAAAGACTGTCGAGAGCAGGATAACACCGACCGAACCCCAGCAATAAAAAGAGTGCAGCAGGCTCATAGCAGCCTCCTTGTGTTCAAACGGGCAGGCCTCCACAATCGGGCTGCCCAGCACTTCTATTAACCCGCTCCCAACTGCATAAATCATGACGCTTGCGATCATGCCAGCCAGCGGATTGGGCAGTAGATCGGGCAAAAACGCAAGCCCAATCAGCCCGGCTGCGGCGCACAACTCCGAAGCGATCACACATTTTCGATACCCAATGCGGTCCACATAATAAGAACAGAAAATATCCACAGCAAGCTGCGTCAGGAAAAACACCGTAGGAATCAACGCCATTTTTCCCAAAGGAATTTGATACGCAACATGAAATTTTAGAAATAGCAGCGGCGCAAAGTTGGCCGAGATTGCCTGCGTAATAAAGCCCAGATAACAGGCTGTTAACGTTTTCTTGTATTTTTTCATAGGATTCTCCCATGCTGCTCTTGGCAGCTCAAATAGAATTTTGCCCAATCCCCCGGCACCGTTTCAGCCAGCCGCCCTTTCGATAGTAGACGATAAAAAACAGCGAAGTCACCGACCACGTCAGGGGATAACTAAACGCCACTGTCGAAACCTCCGGCCGCAGCGGAACCACTGCCAAGTTCCAGATGACGCGAAGCACACAGATGCCGACACAGGTCATGAGCATCGGGGGAACCGCATCGCCGCACCCGCGCGTCGTGCCGCCGAGAATCTCAATGCAGATATACGTAATATAGCTTGGAGAGATCACCCACATCATTCCAAGCCCAATCGAGACGACGCTGGGGTCATCGGTAAACAGCCCGAAAAAGACACGTCCACCCGCAAGCACAATCACACTCAAAAGCACACTTGTAAACGCCGCCATACCCATACAGATGCGCACGCTCTTCCTGATGCGGTCGTACTTGCCCGCACCGAAATTCTGCCCTGCAAAGGTTGTAATCGACACGCCATACGCCCCCATAATCATCCAGAAAATGCCGTCCACCTTACCGTAAGCCGTCCACGCCGCAATCGTGTCTGTGCCAAAAGCATTGATGCTCGACTGAATGATGAGATTCGAGACAGAATACATCGTGGACTGAATCCCCGCCGGCAGACCAATGCGGACAATATTGTGCAAAAGTACAGGTGAGAAACGGATTTCACGGACAAACAGGCGGTAGGAGTCCTCCGTCCGCAGCAGCGTCACCAGCACCATCATCGCGCTGACGACCTGCGACAGCGCTGTCGCCACCGCCACACCAACCACGCCCATTTGAAGCACCGTCACAAAAAGAACGTCCAATATAATATTTGCAAAACAGGATAAAATCAAAAAGTAAAGCGGACGCCTCGAATCCCCCACTGCCCGCAAAATACCTGAGCCCATGTTGTAGATGAGCGAGGGAATGACACCCAGAAAATAAACGCGCATATACACGACCGAGGGCGCGAGAATCTCCTCCGGCGTATTCATCGCCCGTAGCGCCGCTGATGAAAAAAGCATACCCAGCACCATGATCACGGCGCCGCCCGCAATCGAGAGCGCCACTGCGGTATGTACTGTTTTCTTCACATCCTCCTCTTTCTTCGCACCATAGTACTGCGCAATAATCACCGTCGCGCCGGAGGAAAGCCCTGTGAAAAATCCAATCAGCAGATTAATCAGCGTTGCCGCAGGTCCCCCCACTGCCGCCAGCGCCTCCTTTCCGACAAACTTCCCCACAATCACCGCATCTGTCGTATTGTAGAGCTGCTGAAAAAAAGTGCCGAATAAAATTGGAAAAAAGAAAAAAAGGAGTTGTTTCCAGATAACTCCCTCTGTGATCTGATTGGAAATATGACGGCCTTCTGTTTTCATAAGCGTTTTCATCTGTACCTCCCTGCCTTCTCGTAAACTGGCTTTTATTATAGCCGCTTTGCCTCAAAAAAACAATAGCCCTGCCGGGTAAAATTCATGTCCCGCTATTTCAGTACAGCACGCACTTGCATCAATGAAAATCCAAGCAAATTTTGTCCCTGCCATCTTTTGAGATCAAACCGCCGTTCATCCTTCATCGAAAGACCAATTCCCCAGATTTTATCCTGAACTGCACACTCTGCCAGAATACTGTCCCGCGTCGCCAGAAGTTTATTTTTCAGCGCTGCATTCTGCTCAAATTTCTGACAAAGTCCCTGATAAACGGTGATCTGGCGCATACCATTCCAGACGATCTCCTCATAGTTTCGGACTGACCGCCCAAGTGCCTTTATTTTTCCCACATTATCTGTCGCTAAGATTTGTTCTGCCATCTCTATATCACGAAAAAGCACCGCCTTCTGGTACATCATGTACTGCTCCATAGAGGAGTACCGAATACACTCCGCCGAAAAATCGCAATGATACCAATTGCTGAGATATCCATTGTTTTCATCAGGATTGTGGAAGCAAATAATTTCTCTCATCGGCATTCTCCCTCCGACTGGTCGATTTTATCCCGTATTTTCTGCATCTGATAATCTAACGCCTCGATCGAATCCGCACACGCTTTGAGCTGCCGCTCGATCTCCTCCGTGTTGTTGATATTTTTCTTGTATTTTAGTTTGTGCTCGAGACTTCCCCAGAAATCCATGGCAATCGTCCGAAACTGCACTTCTGCCTTCATGTACTTCTTTTCGTCCGGCAGAAAAACAGGCACGCTCAAGATCAGGTGCAGACTTCGGTAGCCATTGGATTTCGGGTTTTTGATATAGTCTTTTTTCTTCAATAAAATAATATCGTCCTGCTTGAGCAGCAGCTCAGCCAGACGGTAGATATCGTCTGGAAACGAGCAAATCACCCGCAGTCCGGCGACATCTGCAATATGTTCTTTAATATTCTCAACCGTGACGGGGCAGTCCTTGCGCACGAGCTTTTTGTAAATGCTCTCCGGCTTCTTTAAACGGCTCTTAATCGACTCGAACGGATTTCTCTTGTACTGCTCTGAAAACATGGCATTGAGCACTTTCAGCCTTGTCTCCACCTCCATGATGACAGAACGGTACTCCATCATCAGCCTGTTAAACGACTCTGCCGTGCTGAGCTGCTCTGCCTGTATCTTGATGATCTGCTCCTGTCTGCGCAAAGTCTCAGACTGCTTTTCAATCTTTCGTTCTAACTGGTTCTTACAGTTAAAAAGCTCGATTGTATTTTTGACCCTGTTCTTGACAATAGAGTCCACAAATGGTCTGTGAATAAAATCCGACACGCCCAATTCAAAGCATTTGTTCTCCGCCTCTACCGCGTGTTCACTGCTGATAATCAGCACCGGAATGCTCTCCATCCACCCCTGTTTTCGCATCTGCTCAATGACTGCAAAGCCGTCTGTATGCGGCATATGCAAATCCAGTAACAGCGCTGAAATCTCACTATGCTGCGCATGCAGCATCGCCAGCGCCTGCACGCCGTTCTCCGCCGTCTCGACGATGTAGTCCACCTCCAAGAACTCTCTCAATAATTCGCGGTTTATCTCCGCGTCGTCCACTACCAATATCTTTTGCATTGTTTGTTTATTCCTTTATTTATAATCTACCATTTCTTAAAGTAACTGATTGTAATATACGTCTCTTGGTCTGGCTGCTGCCAAAATGCCTCATCATATTGCGAATCGTAGATTGCAAGATCTGACATTCCTTCATATGGATAAATTTGAATATATTCAAGCGCAGTCTCCGAATTATGTTCCTCCACATATGCCTTTATCGCCTCATAACCCATTTCACATTGGATAACTTTTTCTCCTTTTGTATGAAGCCAGTACACATCAGACACCCTTATTTTGGTATGATATACCGTTTTACAATCTTGGGGCAGGCGCAGTGTCTCTATCTGCCAGACAATCGGCACTTTCCATCCGCCCAAGACCCAAAACAGGCACAGCACACCTGCCACCCAAAATATTCTTATCAATGTTCTTTGTGAAATCCGCTTCATCTGTTCTCCCACTTATACCTCTTATGCCGCATGCACACACCTACACCGAAGCGGCATACGCCGATTTCGCCTTGCGCGACAGCAGACATGTCTCCCCATTGTCAAGCTCTACAAGGTTTTCCTTGAGCCGCACATTGCTGATTCTGGCGCGGTTGACCAGATAGCTGCGGTGGCACCGCCAGAAGTCTCCGCCCAGCTTCTCCTCAAAATGATTCAGGCTGCTGTTAAATTCCAGCACCTCATCATCCATGTGCAGCACCAGCGTATGACGGCTGCCCACCGCCTCAAAATACAAGATCTTCTGCAACGGAATATGGCGCACTGTGTCGTACACCTTTAAGGTGCAGTATGCCGTTTTCCCGTCCGGCTCATTCATCATGCGCTCACAGACGCTTTCCAGACACGCATTCACGCGCGCTGCCATCATCGCGGGCGCCCCCTTCACGATATAGTCCAGCGCCTCCAGACGATAGCGGAAGGTCTCAAACATCATGTCGTCGTGGGCTGTAATAAACACAATAAATCCGCGCGGATCATACTCTCTGAGCTTCACCGCAAGCTCAAGACCGCTCATATATCCCGGAAAGTCAATGTCCAGAAAATAAATTGCCGGAATCTGCGCCTGCTTTTGCAATTCTAACAGCGCGGGCGGATGACTAGCCACCCGCAGCGGTCCCATATCCCGCCCCATGATCATAATCTGGTCGCCAATCAGCTTTTCAAGCAGCGCACTGACCGCCGCCTCATCATCACATATGTACACTGGAACCATCTTATCCCCCCTCAAACACACTACACTGGAATCCGCAGCTCCTGCACGAGAAACTCGTCCTTGAGATAGGTGCGCGAAACACAGTCCGCGCAGCGGGAAACCATTCTCCTGTAGCTGGACAGCCCTGTCCCGCGCCCTTTGCCCTTGGTGGAGTATCCGCTTTTGGCAAGGGCGCCGAGGTTCGGCTTTTCATCATAGTTGTTGGCAACCGCTATGAACAGCTCCTCCATATCCTGCAATAAAATCACCCGTATTTTCCCATCATTTTTGGCTGCCGCCTCAATCGCATTGTCCAGCAGAATCCCTTGACAGCGCAGCAAGTCCTCAACCGGCATACGTCCCCCTGTGACTGGCTTCATAATTTCGAGTGTGACCTGTATGTGCCGCTGCCGCATCAGACTGAGCTTCGTGGAAATCAGACTGCGCACTGGATAGAGCTGAATGTTGGACAACCCCTCCATCTGCCGAATCTCGCTGCCCAGCTTTTCATCAAAGTACCCACTGGTGCGCCGCATAAACTCCTGAATCGCTTCCACGTCCCCCTCCTGTGCGGACAATGCCATCCCCGATAAGAGATTTGTAAAATCATGCCGAAACGCGCGGATCTCTCCCTGAAGCTCTTCGAGCAGCTCCATGTGCGCCTGCTGCTGGGCGATCGTCTCCTCCTGCGCCTTGACCTTATCGCGGCTCGCCACGTACATCGCGCTGAACTGAATGCAAAACAGCGCCGCGATCACCACGCTAAAACAAAACAAACCATACGCAAAGCTGATCGCCACATCTGGAAAAAGCACTTGCCGCAGCGCGTTTACAGTGAGCAGCAGCAGACAGGCAGACAGTGTGACCCCAGTCCGCACACGCCCGCGAAACAGGCACAAGAAATACTTAGAAAACTCTGTCTTATTCAGCACAAATGAAGTCACCAGTGAGAACACCAGCAGCAGGCTGTATGGCAGCACAATTGATGTTATGACATAGAGATACTTTCCATCAAAAACAGGAGAGTAAAACACCGCCGCATCGGTCAGGAAATCATAAATGATATCCTTCGAAAAAAAGCCCACCGCCACAGCGCCAAACACCTTGTCAAACGAAACATGGTATCCCCTTCTGATCGTCATACACAAAAAGAACACTGTCAAAATGTATTCCAGCTCATGAATCCACAGTGGCGGTTCTGTCCATGTATTCCCCTCAAACAACTCCAATACCAAAATCAGTCCCCACTCCAGTGCATTGTACACCACATAAAACAACAGATAACACCGCCAGCGCGGCCGCTCGCCCAAGAGCGCCACCGTAATACGAAATACGGTATAAGCTTCCACCGCCATCAGTATCACAACAACTGTCAGCCGAAATCCAAAAGGCATATTGCTTCCCCCTCTACCTTTTATAATTTTTTCTAGTATATATTATAAAATCGAGCCTACGAGATGTCAACGCCATGCAAGGCCAGCGCGCATAAAGCTCACCGTTCCTCCACTACCATATGAACGCTGTCACCGGCGCCTTTGCCCAGTTGTGTGCGGATTTCCTTGCGCATACCGATCAGATAGCTGACTTCTCCCGCGTCATCTTTGACGCCCATATTGACAATACTGCCGTCATATGCGAAACCGTCAAAAGTCACATGCACCTTGACGCGTCCTTTTCCAAACTCCTCGCGGATATTCCACGGAAAAATCACATAGGCGCCGCCTTTTTCCGGTATTTCATGAATCAGCGTATCGTACTCATACTTTTTCCCCATTGTACGCCTCCCTTCCTATTAATAAGTCTGTCCCATTTTTAATCTAAAATACCACAATGCATTTTTTCAAGTGGTTTAAAATGCCATAATTCCCCATAAATACGAAAGAACTGTCTAAATCATAACAAATTTGTAACTTCTCCTCCACTCTTTTCTCAAGAAATGTTGAAATTTTGATCTATTTTTTGTACACTATAGGAGACGGAAAAAAAGTGTATCCCCCTTCCGACTGCGGGGGATATTTGAAGGGAGATTAAAATATGAAGAAAGCAATCAGTCAATCCTTACTCACCGCGATACTGAATGGTATTTCCATTTTATCGCTGATTTATCTGGTATTTTCCCTGTCTACATACAGGAGTGTCAACACACAGCTTGATAAAGCGTATGAAGCGCGTTTTAACTTAACGTACAATGCAAACCGTTTCATGAACGGTTCTGCCTATCTGACAAACGAAGTGCGAGCGTTTGCGGCGACGGGACTTCAAGAGCATTTTGACAATTACTGGAATGAAGTGAATAATCTGCAAAACCGTGACAAAGGCGTTGCCGCAATGCAGGAAATCGGCATCACCTCCGCTGAGCAGAAAATGATCGACGATATGTACGCCCTGTCAAACCAGCTTGTCCCGCTTGAGGACGAGGCGATGAAAAACGTACAGGGCGGTATGCGGACCGTGGCGCTCGATTATGTGTATGGCGCCGAGTACACGGAGTCCATCACAAAGATCAACTCGTTAAAGCAGCAGTTTCTGAATGCGCTGGACACCCGGACCGCAGAGCAGGTCAAAACCCTGATCGACCGCACAAATTACATTCGCGTGCAGATGATCGTGGCATTGTCCATTGTCGGCATTATGCAGCTCTGCAATATGATTCTTGTCCGTTTCAAGGTACTGCGCCCCGTCATGGCAGTCAAAAAGCAAATGCTGGAAATTTCCCACGGAAATCTTTCTGCAAGCTTTAACCTGACGCCCGACACCTCAGAAATCGGAATGCTTGTGGACTCGATTCACGAGACCAAGCGTGAGCTGAAAAAATATATCAGTGATATCAACACCACGCTGACACAGATGGCACAGGGAAATATGGACCTGACGATCGGCAATGATTACCGCGGCGAGTTTCAACCGATTCAGCGCGCGATGGCGCAGATTCTGGACTCCTTCAACAGTGCGCTCTACCAGATTCACAGAGCCTCCACACAGGTGTCAGAGGAATCCGGCAGAATGTCGTCGAGCGCACAGAGCCTGTCAGACGGCGCCACCGAGCAGGCAGCCGCTGTGGAGGAATTGTCCGCGAGCATCACGGAGATTTCAAAGCAGGTAAACAGCACCTCCTCCGATGCGGACAACGCCAACAAAGCGTCTGAGGAATCCATGAAGCACTTGTCAGTATGTAATGAAAAAATGGAAGCGCTACGCACCGCCATTGAAGAAATTTCTGATTCTTCGCGCCAGATTGGCGGCATTACGAAGGCAATCGAGGACATTTCCCTACAGACAAATATCCTCGCACTGAACGCTTCCGTGGAAGCGGCGCGCGCAGGCGAGGCTGGAAAAGGATTTGCAGTTGTTGCCGGAGAAGTGCAGAGCCTTGCAAACAAGAGCACAGAATCCGCCAAAAATATCTCCTTGTTAATCGAAAAATCCATCAAACAGGTACAAAACGGCGCTTCTCTGTCCGTCGAGACGATGAACGCACTGATGGCGGTGATTTCAAGCGGAGAACAGTCGGCGGCAATGATCGAGCGGATTGCCTCCTCGGCAATGCAGCAGGCAGAATCGCTCGAGCAAGTCACTGTCGGCATGAACCAGATTTCCGATGTCGTCCAGAACAATGCCTCCACCGCTGAGGACACTGCCTCCTCGGCACAGGGGTTGCGGCACAATGCCGAGGATTTGAGAGAGTCTGTACATAGATTCCGCCTGCGCGCTACTCCTTGATATACATTCTTGCCTCATACGGGCGCAGCTCTGTCATTTGGGCTGCGTCCTTATAATTGCTCACAAGCAGACGCATTGACGCCGCCGACTGTTCGAGCGCACACGGCACAGTCCCGCCATAAAAATTGCAGACCACGAAAAGCTGCTGGGAGGCATTTGAACGGGTGTAGGCAAACAGATTCTCATCTTCTTCGAATAACAGTTCGAATACTCCGTCTGTAAACACATCATATTTCTTGCGAAGCTGAATCAGCTTTTGATAACAATGGAACACAGAGTCCTCCTCCGCAATCTGCTTCGCCGCATTGATTTGCGTATAGTTTGGATTTACCTTGAGCCACGGTGTTCCGTCTGAGAAGCCTGCATTTTTACTGTCATTCCACTGCATCGGCGTCCGCGCATTGTCACGGCTCTTTGCATGGAGCGAACGCATGATATCGCTCTTTTCATATCCTTTTTCGAGACGCTCCCGATATAAATTCAGCGTTTCGATATCGCGGTAGTCCTCCATCTCAAACTCGGCATTGGTCATGCCAAGCTCTTCCCCCTGATAAATATACGGCGTTCCCTGTAATCCGTGGAGTAAAATTGCCAGCATCTTTGCCGACTCTGTGCGATACGCCTTGTCATTTCCCCAGCGGGAGACAATGCGCGGCAAGTCGTGGTTATTCCAGAACAGGCTGTTCCAGCCCTTCCCATAAAGCTGTGTCTGCCAGCGTGCAAACACTTCCTTGAGCTTCATAAACGGCAGCGGCGCCAAATCCCATTTTTCTTTTCCGGCAAGCTGGTCTAAACAGATATGCTCAAACTGGAATACCATCGACAGCTCACTGTTGTCGGGATTGCTGTATAGCTTCGCAAGCTCTGTCGTTGCGCCCCACGCCTCGCCGACTGTAACCAAGTCTGCCTTCTGGAACGTCTCCCTGCTCAACTCCCGCAGGTACTCATGAAGCCTTGGCCCATTATTGGTGATCTGTTTGTCCGGCTCTTTGGCAATCTGGTCAATCACGTCCAGACGGAAACCGCCCACGCCCTTTTGAATCCACCAGTTAATCATGTCATAGATTTCCTTGCGCAGCTTGGGATTTTCCCAGTTTAAGTCGGGCTGCTTTACAGAAAACTGATGGAAATAATACTGCTGCACTTCGGGAACCCACTCCCACGCGGAACCGCCAAACGCCGCCCGCATTCCGTTTGGCACTTCTCCCTCCTTGCCGTCGCGCCAGACATAGTAGTCATGATACGGATTCTCCTTACTTTTCTTCGCCTCCTGAAACCAGAAATGCTCGTCCGAGGAATGATTTAATACCAAATCCAAAATAATGCGAATGTGGTGCTTTCCCGCCTCCTGTATCAGCTTTTCCATATCCGCCAGCGAGCCAAACATCGGGTCAATATCCTGATAGTCAGAAATGTCATATCCATTGTCGTCCTGCGGCGATTTGCACACTGGGGAGAGCCAGATTGCATCAATTCCCAACTCCTCCAGATACTCGAGTTTTGAGATAATCCCCTGCAAATCCCCGATGCCGTCCCCATTGCTGTCCGCAAAGCTGCGGGGATAAATCTGGTAAATCACTGCGCGCTTCCACCATTGTTGATTGTTCGTTGTGTTGTTCTCCATCTTGTCACTGCCTTTCTGTTTTAATTTCGTTAATTTTAGTATACATACTGCCTGTCAAAAATCAAGCACTGAAAACGTTTTTCAGCTTGTTTTTAGGATTATTCAGCTAATTTATTGGTGGTTTTATATAAAAATTAGCTTTTTTATAAATAAATTTGTGCAAAATATACATTTTTCTTTACCATAGCCTCCTACAGTGCTATAATAGCGTATAGAGCATAATACAAAAGATTTCATATCTAGCATCATGGTTTAGAAGGGAGAACTATACGAATGAAAAATCTAAGCGTAAAATTAAAAATGACAATTATCGGCATGATGGTGGTTGTCTTTATGTTATTCAGCATCGAATTTTCTGTGAGCGGTATGCGCGCGATCGACGAACGGATCTTACAGGAAGAGGCGGACAATATCCGAAAGGATTACGACGACAGCATCAAACAGCAGGTTGCGCAGGTTATTTCCCTGTTAGAAACCTATCAAGCTGAAATTGAAGCGGGAACCTATACCAGAGAAGAGGGCATGAAGCAGGCCGCAGACAAGGTTCGGGCACTGCGTTACGGCGTGGACGGGTACTTCTGGGTTGACCTGTCTGACGGCACCAATGTCGTTTTGCTCGGAAATGACATCGAGGGCACAAACCGTCTGGGCACCGAGGACGTGACTGGCTTTCGAATGGTAAAAGATTTCATAGAAGGCGCGGTTGCGCAGGGAAGCTATTACTGCGATTACCAGTACCCAAAGGAGGGCGGCACCGAGCCAATGCCAAAGCGGGCATACACCGAGTATTTCGAGCCGTTTGACTGGGTTGTCGGCACCGGAAACTACATCGACAACATTGACGCGCAAATCAACGCCTCCAAGGAGACCGCACACGCGTTTACCAACCAGAAAATCAAGACATTTATCACAGTGTGTATTGTGTTTGCCATTGTGATTATCTTATGCCTTTGGATTACCATTCTCAACATAACAAAACCGTTACACCAAGTCGGGGAAATCCTTCACAGTATGTCCGGCGGTGATTTTTCCGTCAAAATAGACGAGCGCACATTAAAGCGCCGGGACGATTTCGGCAGACTCTCCAACATTCTGGAAAAAATGCGCGTCAATATCGGCGGGCTGATTCATGATGTCAAGGAGGAAACCACGCTGACCACGGAGAGCGTCAACGGTATTTCAGAAAATATGGTGCACCTGAATACCAAAGTGGAGGACGTCTCCTCGACCACCACACAGCTCTCAGCCTCCATGGACGTGACTGCTGCCACTGCCGGGAGCATTAACGAGATGACCAAAGAAATCGAGTACGCCGCAAAAAATATTGCAGAGCGAGCGCAGGAGGGCGCAGGCCGCGCCGAGCTTATCCATAAGAAAGCTGTCCGTGCCAAAGGGTCGGCTGGTGAGAGCAAAAACAGCCTTATGCAGCAGAAGCGGGCGATTGAGGGCAGCCTGCAAGAAGCCTTGGCAAAGGTCAAGGTGGTCTCCGAGATTTCCACGCTCGCAGAGTCCATCATGGAGATTACCTCCCAGACCAATCTGCTGTCACTCAATGCCAGCATTGAGGCTGCCAGAGCCGGCGATGCCGGAAAAGGCTTTGCGGTCGTCGCCGACGAAATCCGCAAGCTTGCAGAGCAGTCACAGAGCAGCACGGAAAATATCCAAAAAGTGACTGAACAGGTCAATAATTCTGTTGGCACGCTCGCAGCCGATGCCGAACAGCTCTTAACTTTTATCGACACACAAGTGATGGACAGCATCGGCATGTTTGAGACGATTGCAAACGACTACAACGAGGACGCCGGCGAGATTGATTCCCTCGTCACGGATTTTAGCGCCATCTCCGAGGAACTTCTCGCCTCCATCAACAACATCACGGACTCCCTGAACGGAATTGCGCAGGCAGCACAGGAAAGCGCTCAGGGAACTGCCAACATTGCGGACCGCGTGATGGAGGTTGTGCAGATTTCAGATTCCGTCAGCACCTCATTGCAGGGCGCAAACGGGATTGTGGGCAGGCTCAATGACGCGACGGGGAAATTCCAGTTATAATCCACATTTTCATCACGACAGGAGGTTTACAAATGACGATCGAAGAATGCCAAAAATATCTTCCCGACGGGTGGGCAGACATGATTGAACAAGATCCTGTTCTATCCGAAGTCTTTTATGAATATGAATATGATGACGATGAAGCAGTCCCCCCCTTTCTGTTTCAAGACCTGCGGGGCGAGCTAGAACACCTGCGGCCGATACTGGCTCGTTATGGCCAGCCGGGGCTGGATATGCTTCAGGGGTTACTCGAGATTGATGAGGCCAGCAAGGATACTGCGGAGAGGGAATTGCCCGATGGCACGACAGCCTATGCCGCATACTTTTATGCACGCTTCTCAGAGAAAGACAAGCAACATGCCATCAATGCCGCCCGTGCCTATATCAAAGCCATCAACCACATCTATATAGAAGTGTTTGAGGAAGATGCCCCCTTGGACGAAGATGCCAGTATCGAGTTTCTCACCGGACAGGAAAGAGAGGACTTTGTACAAAAGATGAACCAGATGCAGTGCTGTGAATCGTTCGATGACGGCCTCCCAGATGTAGACCTCATCGAATGGTGCTTTGAAATACCCTATCGGAAAGGCTGCGAAGAGATTCATCTGATGTCTGAGGCACTGTACCACATTAGCTGTGACTATAACCTGTCCTATTACCTCCAATGGTCCATGTTCGATACCGCGCAGGAAAATCCCTTCCTTGGATATTTTGACCTCTGGAAACTGGGACTGAACATTTATTTTCCAGCAAGAAACCGCGTGGTACTGGCGGGCTAAGCCTGTATCGGACTCCCCCAAGCCATGTAAAAGGGTTTTCTATTGTTTCATGGGGATATTTAGCCGCTGTCTGCATAAAATTTTAAAGGAAAGCTCTATTGACTTTCCTCCTTGCACTTGCTAGAATAAAAGCACAAGGAAAGTTTACCACTGACCGATATGTGGTATATAAATGGTCGGGTTGAAAGTTTACCGCTGACCAATATGCGGTATATAAATGGTTGGGTTGAAAGTATAGTCCTTCGCCGTAAGGCGGGGGACTTTTTCACGCCAACGCAGCCCAATGTGTTAGCCATATTGGAAAAGTTGAAAAAAGGCAGCTAGCACTGACTGTTTATCAACTTTACCGCCTTATAAATACTGTGGCAGTTTCCATTCACAACAAAGACTGTTCCATGGAGAACTCAAATCTCCTCCACGGAACAGTCTTTTGATTTCAAGATGGTGCTGTTCTCCTTGAACAGTTCTTTGAGAAGCCGTCGCTCTAATGTTCTTCGATGCGCAAGGTGTGCCAGCAGACCTTCCAAACCGGTCAGCTGGTGCGCCTTTCCATAAGGAGCGTTCTCAACATACCGCGTCATCAGCGGGAACCACATCTCATTGCCGTTCTCATCTGACCGCTCTTTTCGAATCACATCAATTGTGCCTGCAATGTCCTCCACATCCAAATAAATAATGTGGTAGGGCTTGCCTGCAAGAATATTTTTTAAGTTCTTATAAAAATCAAAGATTTCCTCATCAGTCATCATTAGATACAAGATTTGGTTCTCTATGATATTCTGAAAAATGGAGCACTCAAAAATCTGTCCTATCCCGTTCCACTTCTCATAACGCTCATAGATCACACTTTCAAAAGACGCTTTCTCCAGATTTCCATTATAGATTTCATAGGCTTCCATCGCCTTGTGAAAATTGGGGAGATCTGTCAAAATCTGCGTGTAACAGATGATTTTATGGCTGCCCTCCGTGATGGTTTTCTCTCGAAGCTGCGCTTCAATCACAGGATAGCGTGCCAATATATTGTCATACTGCCCACTTGTGACATAGGCACACCATGCCAGCTCGACAGGCGAGTAGTCTCCCTCGCGGAAAACCTGATAGTCTTGAAACTTGTCTGACAATTTCTGTACAAATGTTGATTTGCCTGCACCTTGCAGACCTTCGATAAAATAGTTTGTTTTTTTCATGAATATCACCTTTTTGTACAATCTATCTCTTTGTGCCTGCACGATAGATGCGAATTGTCGGTCCTCCCTCTCCTTCCTCCACGACTGCTGTCAAATCCGCCCCCTTGAGCCACGCCAGTTCTGCGCTGTCCGTTGTGACAACAGGCTTCCAATCCACTTCCCCACGCTGGTTTATGATGTGAACCCTGCACGGCGTTTGGCTCTGGTCGAGCCCCTCCAGCGTGTACTCTGCCCGTATGCTCACTTCCCCGTCTGCATTGTGCCGCCGCACATCACACCCGCCGGGCAGTACCGTTCCCTGAAAATACTTGGTCTCACACCACCCGGTAAAAAAGAGCTTCTCCACGCGCACATCGCCCTCCATCTGCGTCTCACAGCGCGTCAGAATAATGCGAATCGTCAGCACTTCTTCCCGCTCTGCCAAAAACTGCCGCACAGAATCGAATGCGCTCTGATACAGGCTTCCCTGCAATCCGTGTCCCATATTCCGCACAAGCTGTAGATGGCACTGCCCTGTTCTATAATTCTCCTTGGCACGAATCGCATACGAATAGTTGACGATATCATCTGCCAACCCCTGTATAATCAAAACCGGTCCTTCATACGCAGACAGTTCCAAATAGGCGTCCATCTTTACCGCCTCCTCATGAAATGCCCTGCCCAGCAGAGATTGTCCGCAGTCTAGTACTTCCGGCACATTGTCCACCGGATAGCTCGAACCGCCAAGCCCTCCACGCCTTGCATGATCGGGAATGCAGAGCGCCGGAAAAATCATCACCAGCTTTTTGACTTCCGCACCGCATCGTGCCGCCGCCAGTCCAGACACAAAACCTCCTTGGCTTTCCCCCAGCAAAATGAGGTTTTTCATGTCCACATAGGAATGCTGACTGGCAAATTTCTTCACAGCCAGCAAGTCCTCTACCTCTGTCAAAACAGACATCTTCGTACTCTCGCCATCGCTTTTTACAGCTTTGTCCTCGGACAGACTCCCGCCGCCGCAAAAACTAAAGCAAAATGCCACATAGCCAATTTTCGCAAAATCCCTGCACCAGTTTTCCATATTCGTATAGCTGCAGAGAAAGCCGTGGCTTGCAATCACTGCCGGATAGCGCTTGCCTGCGTCAAAAGATTCCGGGAAATACTGCATTCCGCGAATGGTCAGCCCATCTCTGTCACAGGTGAATGATTTCTTTGTAATATTCATAAAAATCCCCCTTTTTTCCATATAAAACATCTATGATTAGTATAGCACAAGCTTCCTGTTCATTTCCACGCCAAACTATAGTGAATTGCATATATAACTTGAAAATTCCCTTCTCTTGATCTTGGCTATAGCCAAAGGTTTACAGGTCCATGTACAGTTTCTATTCCCGCCGTCCATGACCACAATCGAATCCTGCCAGTTTATAAAAGGAATGGAATGCTTTTTTCACAAAATCTTCTGGTAACTTTGCCGGACTACACCGCCAGCTCTCTGGAACATGATCAAATAACATAAGATAATGATAGCGATAAAAATATACGCCCCATGACGTTTTTTCTTCATTGTGGTATTCAGGCGCTTTATTAAAACCGTTAAAGCGAAATGCTGCCCCATAACCATGCTCCTCGTCCACCAAATGATAGGACAACACATAATAACCGTTATTGTCGTTTCCTTTCCTCAGATGCTGCCTCGCGGCGGATTTCATCAGGTGTTTCTGTGTCAATGTAATACCCTCAAAGATCGAAAAATCAGGCAGCTGTGTCCATTCTGAAACTTTTTCCGGCTTTGCCAGACCATTCTCCAATTTTTTCAATACCTCCAAGCAATACTTGCATAGGCGTTTGCTTTTGTGCTGTGTAGTCAGAAACGTGCGATCCTGATATTCTATAAAAAAATACATAAATTCAATCCACTCAAAATTCTTGTATATATCATAGCCATTAGAAAATAGATCGTAACCTTTCTTTTCCATCAAACGCAATGCCGTATCCATATCCTCCTGCACAGCCTCTGCTACCGCGTCCGGGGATAACGTAAGTTCATCACATCGACAACGATTCCATAAATAAGCTGCCATGATATCCGCTGATGTCCAGCCAATCTTTCTTAAAATACGGACGCTTTGGGTATGGGGAATCCCCAGAAATCTCTCGCGCGTATTCACAAAGCGAAGAACCGCTCCATATTTGCCTTCTGGTGTTGTGAGGAGCGGATAAACCATATCCCAGTGCCTCCTCACGCTGGCACTCACATCATACAGCGCATCGCATGCGTGTAAGATGCTGTCATTTGCGCATTGAAATCTGTTTTCTTGCAGTGCTTTTCTGCGTTCTTTATAGTAATGTTTTAACTGTGGCTCGATCTGGGCAAGGTTTTCTGTGACATCTTTTCCCTGTCTGATTGCCTTGCACAGTTCTTCTAATTTCAGATACATCTGTATTCTCCTTAACAATTTCTCAAATGATTCAACACCCTCATCATAGCATTATTTCTCCTTGCGAACAACACCTACACAAAATCAATTTTATATGCTAAAATAAGGTGAAAACAATTCAACAGATACTGAAAAGGAGTACAAGATGACAATGCAGCGATTAAAATGCAAAAAAAGAATACTATTCCAAGGCGCGGCTCTGCTGCTGTCTGCGCTGATGCTTGCATACGGCATCAGCCGCGGAGAACTGGAAACTGTCTGGAACAAGGCGGTCAATATCTGTCTGGAATGTATAGGATTAGGGTGATAGACATGAAAAATGCAGTAAAACGTAAATTGATACAATTTGCCGCCTTTGGCTTTACCAACTCCCACATTGGCAATTTTGCGGGCGGAAAACTTTATACAGGTAAATGGAAGCAGTTCTGCAATCCCGGTCTGAACTGTTATTCCTGCCCAGCCGCCACGCTCGCATGTCCCATTGGCGCCATGCAGGCAGTCGCCGGTTCCATACAGTATCATTTTAGCTTTTATGTCGTCGGCTTTCTGCTTGCAGTCGGTGTGCTGTTTGGCAGACTGATCTGCGGCTGGATTTGTCCGTTTGGTCTGGTGCAGGAACTATTCTATAAAATCCCGTCCCGCAAATTCAGGTTGCCCAAATGGTTTACCTATATCAAATATGGCATTCTGGCCGTGTTTGTGATCGTGCTGCCCATTGCCGCCACAAATTACATGGGCATGGGAAAGCCAGCCTTCTGTCAATACATCTGTCCGTCCGGCACACTGTTTGGCGGCATTGCGATGACTGCCACGCACCCTGAGCTTCGCGCGACGACCGGTCTCTTATTCGCGTTAAAAATGGGCATCCTGCTTGTGACCATCGCCGCATGCGTTTTTATCTTCCGCTTTTTCTGTAAGACGCTCTGCCCGCTGGGCGCCATCTATGGGCTGCTCAACAAAATCAGCGTCTATCATCTGGAAGTGGACAAAAACGCCTGTATCCAATGCGGTCAGTGCGCCCACACCTGCAAAATGGACGTTGACCCCGTCGCCGCCCCAAACTCCGCCGAGTGCATTCGCTGCGGCGCCTGTGCAGCAGCCTGCCCGAAGCGGGCGATACGGCTTGGATTCCGTTCCGAAACATCAACTGCCACACAAAACAAACCATCGGCAGAAAAACCATAACGCAAAAAACAAAGCAGTCTCACCAGCGTCTGCTTCTCATGGAGGATTATATGAAAAATAAAAAACACTGTACCGTCTTACTTTCACTCTTTATCGCATGCACCCTCATCGGGTGCGACGCCAAAACACAGAAGCAAACTCCTGATTCAAGCACCTCTGCGGTCTCCGAAAATGACACGGTTGTCACCAATGTCAAGGAACGCGGGCTTTGCTTTTCTATCGCACAGGAATATATTGACAAGGGTGTCATCTTAGAATCTGCAAGTGAAAATACAAAAGGTTACAAAAACATAGGTATTTTTTACTACAGCCCGACTGCAACCGCCCTCTTAAAAGAAGCAAACTCCATCGCTCAAGCAGAGCTGACGCAGGAGGTTGTGATGGATTACCTTGACAAAATCAGTTCCTCGGTCCGCTGCCTGATGGAAGTGGTCATGGTCGAAACCACACAGTACGAAACCGGTATCGCAGGCGGCGGCAAACTGGAGGATTTCACCTATTACACGCCCGCCGAAGTGCTGGGAACCCATGACGGCTACACCTATATCATCTCCGTTCCAGAGCTTGACGACGGCACATTAAATGACGCGGAAACTGCTGACTATCATGCCTGCAAAGACTATATGCAGACGGTCCGGGATACCCTCACATTTATTCCTGTAGAGTCCGGGAATGTCATGCCGTCCTTTACCACCAAGGACATCAACGGTGCCGAGGTAGATTCCTCTGTTTTTTCAGAAAAGAAACTCACTATCGTCAATGTCTGGGGAACCTTCTGCGGGCCGTGTATCGAAGAAATGCCTGAGCTTGCCGAGTGGGCAAAGGAGATGGGCGACGATGTACAGCTAATTGGCATTGTCGGGGACATTAACGGCGAAAACGACACACAGCACATTGAACTTGCACAGACCATTGCGCAAAAAGCCAATGTTGAATTTACCAACCTGATTCCCAATGACGATTTCAGCGGTTTTATGTCAAATATCATTGCTTTTCCAACCACTTTCTTTGTAGACCAGACCGGCGCCATAGTCGGTGAACCGATTATCGGCGCCAATGTAAAAGGCTGTAAAGAGTTTGTGGAAAACTATTTTGCCGGGCAGTAACGCCAAACGGAGGTGTCCCATGCATCAACAGCAAAAAGAGACCATTATCCCCCTTCTAAAAACCGCCGAAGCCACCCGCAGCTACCAGACAAAGTACTGGTTCACTTATCAGGATTATCTCGACCCCGATGACGACTTCACAGACTTTGTATGCGAGCGTCTCGAGGGAAAACAGCCCTATCTTGACCTCATTCAACAGGTGCTTGCCGCAGACCAGACAGCAAAAATTTTTGTGCAGGTTTACGGCTATGAGGAATATGAACATGCGGCTTATACAAATACATTTGTTCTTTCTGCTGAGACGCTCCTTATTCTCAGCAGACTATCCCTTTCTGAAATTGAGCACATTTTTCATGCGCCGGAAGATATCTTTCCAAGCGATATCGGTGAAGAACGCCCTGACTTTGCACAGCAGGCTTTTGTTGTCGGAGAACATGGCGATTTATTGCCAGCGGAAACTTTTATTGAGGAGGGGCATTCTGCTTATTATTGCTGGTGGGATTAACTGTGTCATACCTAAATAGTTGAAAAATAATCGAAATGATTGTGAAACTTCAAGATTTGATTGTGTTTTGTAGATATTTCTCCGCCTCAGGGGATAAACCTCTTTCCCCTGTATGCGGTTTTTGGAAACATCAGCCTAATTTTTTACCGTTAACTGGCTTCCCTGTTTCATAAAATTAAAATGTATCTCCACTGTTGTGTTGCGTTTTCCCTCTGCCATATCCTCATGGACAACAATCTCTTTGATGAGCAGATGTAACATTTCCCTGTCAAGTTCCTTAATGTCTGCATACTGCCTGATCAGTGAAAGCCACTTTGAATTGTCCTCCTGTTCCCTTGCCGCCCCGTTAAGACGCTCACGCATCGTATCTGCCTTTTTCTGCAAAGTTTCCTGTTCTCCCTGTGCTTTCTCCATCATGCGGGTAAAATTCGTTTCGTTAATCCTGCCCGCTCCCCAGTCCTCATAGAGTTTGGAAATCAGCGCATCCAGTTCGGTAAGCCTGCGCTCACCCTCGGAAAGTTCTGCTTTTATGTGCCTGCTTTCTTCCTCGCTGTCGCACTGGCAGCTTTTCCGCAGTTCCTCCATGACTTTTGTTTCATCTGCAAGGGCGAGTGCTGCACAGGTGCGTATCTGCTCCATTGATATGGTACTGTCTTTGTATCAGCTTAATAAATGCCTGCTGTCTGCTCTGTTTTCCGTCAAAGACTGTTTTTACTGTAATATCTGCTTTTGCATTGGTACAATTACCTGTCACATTATTCATAATTTTAATCCTTTCCATTTTCCGTAATTGCCCTGACGCTGTACAAGAATATGGACTTATTGACGCTGCCATATCCACAAGTTTCTAAAAAATGCCACAAAAAAAGGGAAACAAATCTGAATCACCAGTTTTTCCCTTCTTTATGGCTACAATATAAAATTATTATTTTACATACCCAACTACATATAATGATTTTGCCGGCAATAACAAATTTCAGATAGTATTTTCATAAATCTAATCATAAACGTAGGCGAGTATATAACCCTTTTATGTTCATAATCATATCTTATTACTGCAAAATTCAATTTTACTTTTTCTAAATGAGTTTCAAAATCATCATCCATTTTTTCCTTAATTTGAATTTTTATACTATCATCACACTTATCATATAGCTCTTTTAAATCGTGTCCTGCCACTAACTGCTTCTTAGTTTTTGTATGAATACCATTCTTTTCAAAATTAACTAAATATTTTAAGTACAATTCACAAGCCAAACACGCATTTAATTCTGTTGGTATCAATTTATTCGACTGCTTTAGTATATCAGCCGCATCTCTAAATTGATTTGCCCTATCCAAAATTTCATAATCGTTAATTTCTATATCCATCAATATATTCTCCCATTCTTATATTGGGCATAAATAATTTGAGTAGCAGTCCAAAATAAAGCAATTATATATGCCATGAATAGTTTCATCAAAGTCAAATTACTGTTTTTACATATTCTAACACTATCACTTTACACTGACTGAAGTTCTGCGAGCTGCTCTACTTCCGCAACACTAAGACCTGAATCCTCAGCAATTTCCTCAACCGTCATTTTTCCTCTTTTAAGCATTCTGAGTGCAGTTTCTTTTTTTGTTTCACTTATGCCTTTGTTTAAAATTCTTCGTGCTTCTGTTTCAATCAAAGCTCCTCCCATAATATCACCTACACCTTTCTGCACATTCTCATATTTCTGTGCAATCTCTTTAATCACATCGCCAGAAAGCTCTATAATTGTGCGTTTATCAAATGCCCCAATCACCCCCTGTTGCTCCAGTTCATCAAGCCTTTCTATAATTTCCTGATATTCTGCCTTTAATTCCGCCAGTTTCTGCTCATTACTATTATACTCTGGAAAACTGTTCTCATGTGAGAAAATGTAAAACGGTATCAGCATCAGCAGACGTTTTTCAAAAATATCATCAAGCGAATACTTCTGCACTTTCATAATCGGCACATCATACTGCACCGTTCCACCCGGCGTGATGATAACATATTTCATTTTGTCCGGTGTCTTTTTGTAAGTTCGAAGATACAGAACCGCAGTATTGGGGAATGTCACAGTCAATGTTTCTTCTGTAACCTCACCCTCATCAAGTGCTATCTGTGAGTCATATTCAAAAAGCCTTATCGTGATTTTTCCATCCGGCAGGCTACTCTCGCACTCAATATGGTATTTCTTCGGTATTTTCCCGAAAACCATAAAATTCGTGTCCGTAATCCGTTCTTTGTCTGCTTCATCCTGCTGGTCTATAAAATGTTCATTGGGAAAAAACTGTATTTCTTCTTCCCCTGTATATGCTTCCCCGAAAATCTCATTGATTACAGGGATAATCAGTTTCCGGCAGTCATTTAAGATTGTACGGAATGCCCCGTCATATATATTTGCCATGTATTAATCCTTTCTTTTTTGTGGTTTTATCATACCATTTTTTCATTGCAAATTCAAGAATCGTACAGCATTTCACAATGTTTTCATTTTGAAAATCCTGCTGTTTCATTCCCTTAAAATGCCTGAAGCATTTTCCATATTTGCCATGCCTTTGCCTATCCGGTAATTCTTTCCTGAAAAATCAACCGGAACACATCTCTCCATGATCTGGTCATAAATACGCCCATGTTCCAAATCTGCCGGATTCTGTAATTCCTCCAATGACAGATTTGTGGTAATAATGAACGGTTTTCCGCTTTTATAACGCTCATCAATGACAAGATAGACCGTTTCCAGCACATAAGGAGTGTCACGTTCCACACCCAAATCGTCAATGATAAGTAACTGATATCGGTTCAGACTTTTCAGATACTCATTTTTCTCTCCATTGTATATCCCACCAAGTGCATTTAACAGTTTCGGAAAACTCGTCATCAGCACAGGGATATTCTTTTCCATGAGCGCATTAGCGATACAGCCGGCAAGAAATGTCTTTCCGGTTCCCACATTTCCCCCAAACAACAATTCCTGTCCGTTTTTCTGAAATTCCGTAAAATACTCTGCATAACGGAGTGCATATTTGGCGCAAGGGTGTGTTCCATCACAGTTTGCAAAAGTATACCCGAAGAAAGTATTGTCCTGTAGCCCTGCGCTTTTCAGCCTTGAAATATCCTCCATTAGTTCCTTTTCCTTCCGCTTCTGTTCTTCTTTCTCCAATTCCTCCGCCCTGCATCTGCACAAACATGACGGTTTCATCGTTCGTCCCATCAGCTTTACAATCGTCTGCTTTTTTGTGTGGCACTTCCCGCACATTAGGAGTTCAGTGTCATTGTCGATATAATCTCCCTTATTGGCAATACCTTCTTTGATCAGTTCCGCAAGTATATCATTAACTGCTGTCTGCATATCCTTTTCACTCATAAGCTCTCGCCCTCCTTAAAACTGCCATTGTAAACATAGCCTTCCTTTTTTGCATTTTCCCTCGTTGCCTTTTTCCTGTCCTCCGCTTTCCAGCGTTCCATTGTGGCAAAGTGGTTCTGATAAGTCTTGCCAGTGGAAGCCATGTAAGCAGATAAGTGTTCAATCATATTCATGTATTCATAAGGATACTCCGAGATAAGCGCATGATATTCTTTCTCTGTGAGATTGACGTTTTCAAATATCCCATAACAGCGTGAGCGTGTGTCTTTTTCTCTCTCTCACTCTCTTTTATCTAAGTTCTTATCTCTATTTTCTATACTCTTATCTCTAATCTCTGGTGGACAAAATTGGGACACAGGTGGGACATTGTCCCAATTTTGTCCCATGACCGTATTTTGGTCTGCAAGAAACGGTGTATTTCCCTCTGCCCTCAATCTCCGGTACCTTGCCTTGCGTTCCTCATCAGACGAACCTTTTCCCGTCATTTCCTGAATTTCCGGCATATAGTAAGTATTATCTTCCGGCACTTCCACAAGCCCAAGCTGCATAAACGCCCGTATTGTCCTCTCTACCGTTCCTATCTCATGCCTTGTGAGCAGTGCGATCATTTCCGCTGAAAGTGGCGTCATCTCGTTTAAGAGCAGTTTCCCGTTATGCTGCAAAGATTTTAAATACAGCTTGAGCAGGATATTCACATATAAGATGCCATCCTTTGTGCCTTCCAGCACGACAATCTCACGCTGGTCAAAAAAATCCTCTTTGAGCTTGAGGAAATAATATTTTTTATTCTCTGCCATAGTAACCTCTTACCCTTTCATAAAATAAAAAATCCTAATGCAGTCTGATTTAACCCATTAGAATCTCTTTCTGATTTCTGCTATAAAATTTCTTCGTGATGTTTCCGTTTCTGTCCCGATACCCCCTTTATGCCTTTTTTCTCCCCAAGATTGGAAAGTATTTCATTCTGTTTTTCTTTACCCCTCTGTACCATTGCCACCTTATCTACAATCTCCGCAAGTCCCCCAAGTATAGCGTCATTTTCCGTCAAATCATGCTTTATCCTTACACTTTCTGCTTTCAATTCGTCAAGTTCCTTTTTCCACGTCTTTGGATGCAGCTTATCCATACCACTCATATTTTTCAGACCTGTCCGGTAGGAGAGTGCAGTTTCAATCTTATCCGCATTTTTGTCATAATATGACTGTTTCTGCCTGCCAGAAAGACTTTCATATTTTTTCAGATACTCCGCATATGGTTTGTAGGCTTGATAGATATCAACGATGTTAGACATTTTCTTCAGTTTTGCATTTAATTCACGTTGGTTGTGAATGTTGTCACTTCGCCGCTTTTTGGTATCCTCTGCCAGTTTTTGCAAATCATCAAGCGTTTCAATCTTATGTGTTTGCAGGAACGCCACCATAACAGAAAAATCTTTTACATTTCCCGCTTTCGTGTCTATACGTTGGTGGATATTATTGTCCTGAATAAATACGCTCCGGTTTTTCTGCCACTCCATCAGGATTGAAATAAGGGAATCCGTTTTACTTTCCTGTGTCTGCGTTTCTTTTGCTTCTTCCCGTTCAATGGTTTTTTTCTCTTTTTCAAGAAAGGCAATCTTATCTGTCAGACGTTCCACGTTCTCCATGCTGGATATGATAAGGGCATTAATTTTTCTGATTTCCCTGTTCATGTTTCCGACTTCGGTTTTAATGCCCCTCCTCTCCATTGCGGTCACTGCCGCACCCATGTGGATCGTCGGTAAAAGTTCTATCCCTTGCCTTTCAAAAGAACGGTGTTCCGCTGTAATCTCATAGCCATTCTTTTTATAAAATTCCGTTTCAATGTCCGCCCACAATGCCCGCCATTTTTCCACGTTTCCCTTATCGTCCCAATCGGTGGTGTAGACTTTATGCGATTTGTAATCGTTCCCTCTCTTTGTCGGAATTTTCTTACCGTTTTCATCAAGCTCGTATTCACGCCAACACTTCTTTTCTAAAAAAGTACCATCTTTTTGAAACGGGCGCATGGTAAGCATAAGGTGGCAGTGTGGGTTTGGGCTCTTATGGTCAGGATTGTGCAGATTCATATCGATAACCATTCCCTTATCCCTGAAAAATTCCGCAAGTTTCTTGTCAGCTTTTAACCTCTCATCCGCATCAAGTTCACAGGGCAGTGAGAATTCAATCTCCCTTGAAAGCTGCTCCCTGCTCCCTTTTTCAAAATTTTCAACAGCGTTCCATAAAACGGAACGGTCTGCAAATTCTTCCGGTGCGTATTCCGGTAAGAGGATTTCGGAATATATTACATGACCTTTTCTTGAAAAATCTTTTACCTCTCCGTCATATTCGCAATATATCTTTGTCCCACTTCGGTATGCAGCGGAATCCACAGCCGACTGCGGTTTTTCCCCACCTCTGCTGATAATCTTTGCATTAAGGTGTATCATTTTCGTGCTTATATGTACCACTCTCCTTTTTCTGCTCTTTTCTATCCCCGACGGAAAACGTAGCTTTGCTACATTTAACAAGGGCGCATTATCCGAGATAATCAATTATCCGAGGAAACTCTCAAAACCGCCAGCATAAAAGGCTTTCAGAGAAGTT
>ERZ808037.742-NODE-742-length-26661-cov-13.456478_pt1 | contig 26661 bp, 16 predicted proteins | sample MGYA00380190_ERZ808037 | MGnify/ENA primary metagenome ERZ808037 (study PRJEB31490, sample SAMN06133399) | mouse gut metagenome | isolation source: J9 | host: mice | place: China: Chengdu | collected 2015-05 ...
CCCTTCACCAGCTCCTGGTCGATGTCCTTCAGGCCGTCCACCAGGGGGCGCAGGGTCTTGGCCCGCACCTCATCCAGGATCCGCTTGTTGCGCATCTCCGGCTCCACCCGCTCCGGGGGATAGCCCTGGCCGTGGCCGAAGCCGAACAGCTTTTCAAAGACGTACTCCAGATTCAGCTCCCCGCCCCAGCCGAAGCCCTTGGCAAAGGGCATGGCCACCGCGTTGCCGTCGTTGACGTGGGCGAAGGTGTAGGCGTCCACCGGGTCCTCCACGTGGCCGCAGATCACCCCGGGGAAGCTGTTCATGGCCAGCATGGCCCCCTCACCGGTGCCGCAGCCGGTGATGACAAAATCCGCCGCCCCGCTGTTCAGCAGGATGGCCCCCAGGATGCCGCACTGGACGTAGGTGAGCTGGGCCTTGTCGTCCGCAGCGTACATGCCGTAGTTGTCCACGGTGTGGCCCATAGGCTCCACCACTTTTTTCAGCGCCGCCAGAATGGTGCCGTTCTTGGCCGCCTGGCTGTTCTCGTTGATGAGCGCGATTTTCATTGTGTCTCATCCTTCCATAGTGTTTGATGTGGGGTGACAGGGGGACGCCGCCGGGCTTTGCCCCGTCGGCGTCCGAGCGTTCAGAGAAGTGGTGATTCAATGCGTCTGTGGCGCTTGACGATGGAACCGGTCCTTCCCTGGTTCGAATTGTAGCCCATTTCCGCCCCTTCGTCAAGGGCGGTTTCCTATTGGGGCCGCTCCCGCCGGATGGAGGCGTCCACCACCTCAAAATGGCGGTGCATCGCCTGGCTGGCCGCGCCGGCGTCGTGCCCGGCCAGGGCGTCCGCCAGCTGCCGGTGGGCGGCGTGGAGGGCCTGGGCCTGCCCCTCGTCCTCCACAATGCGCACGTACATGGTGCTGATGAATTCGTTGAAGGTGGACAGCATGGCGCTGAACAGCGCCCGGATCAGCCGGTTCCCGGAGGCCTCGCACAGCAGGCTGTGGAACTCCTGGTCGTAGCGGGAGGCCCGCTGGGGGTCGGGCTCATCCCGCATCAGCGCCGCCAGCTCCTTCAGCCGGGCGGCCTGCCGGGGGGAGACCCGCTCCGCGGCCAGCCGGGCGTTTTCGCTCTCCAGCCCCCGGCGCAGCTGGCTGATCTGGAGGTGGTTGGTCTCCCCCAGCATCACCATCATCCGCAGGCTCTCCCGCAGGTTGGGCTCGATGTCGCAGGTGACGAAGTTCCCCGCCCCCTGGGTGCTGGACACAAAGCCCAGCAGGCTGAGGGTGCGGATGGCCTCCCGCACGGAGCTGCGGCTGACCCCCAGGGCCTCGGCCAGCTCCCGCTCCGGGGGGAGGCGCTCCCCCCGCTTCAGCGTGCCCTGCCAGATCTCCCCCTTGATATGCTCGATAACCTTTTCATAGGCCCGTTCGGTTTTTTCCGCCATAGGTCCCTCAGAGCAGGTGGCACACCTTGCCGGGGTTGAGGATCATCTTGGGGTCGAACACCCGCTTGATGCCCTCCATCAGCGCCATGTTCACCGGGCCCGCCGCCTGGGCCAGGAACTTCACCTTGCCCAGGCCGATGCCGTGCTCCCCGGAGATCTGGCCCCCCAGCTCCACGGTTTTGGCGTAGATGCTGGTGAAGAACCGCTCCACCTGGGCCTGGAACTCGCCCTTGTCCATGTCGTTGGAGCAGGTGTAAATGTGCAGGTTGCCGTCGCCGGCGTGGCCGAAGTACTTCACCTCAAAGTCGTACTGCTCCCCCTCCGCCGCCACGTAGCGCACATACTCGGCGATCTTGTTCACGGGCACCACCACGTCGCACTCGTCCAGCAGGCGGGTCTGCTCCTCGATGCCCTCCAGGAAGGAGGACCGGGCGGCCCAGGTGTCCTTCAGCTTGGGGGCGGTGTCCGCCACCAACACGTCCAGGGCGCCCTCCTCCACCAGCAGCTCGGCGGAGCGCTCCACCAGGGGGTCCAGCTCGTCCATGCTGTCGCCGTCGAAGGTCATCAGCAGGTAGGCCCCGGCCTCCACGCCGTCGATTTTCCGGGGGAACACCTGCTTGCCCAGGTACTCCTCGGAGGAGATGAGAATCTCCTTCTCGAAGAACTCCAGGGCCTGGGGCTTCAGGTGGGCCATGAACACCTTGGGGACGGTGGAGATGCAGGCGTTCAGATCCTCGAAGGGGGCCATGAGGCTGACGGTGGCCTTGGGGGCGGGGATCAGCTTCAGGGTCAGCTCGGTGATGATGGCCAGGGTGCCCTCGGAGCCGCAGATCAGGTTGGTGAGGCTGTAGCCGGAGGAGGTCTTGGACACGGTGGCGCCGAAGCGGGTGACCTCGCCGGTGGGCAGCACCACGGTCATGGCCTTCACATAGTCCCGGGTGGCGCCATACTTCACCGCCCGCATCCCGCCGGCGTTGGTGGCCACGTTGCCCCCCAGGGTGGCCATCTTCTCGCCGGGGTCGGGGGGGTACATGCAGCCGTGGGTGAGGGCGTCGTCCGCCAGCTGCTGGAGGAGCACGCCGGGCTGGACGGTGACGGCGAAGTTCTCCAGGTCGTAGCCCAGGATCTTGTTCATTCTCATGGTGCAGATCACCACGCCCCCGCAGATGGGGGTGCAGCCGCCCACAAGGCCGGTGCCCGCGCCCCGGGTGGTGACGGGGATGCTGTTGTCATAGCAGATCTTCATGACGGCGGCGATCTCCTCGGTGCTGGTGGCGTCGATGGACACCTCGGGCATCCGGGTGCCGTAGATGGGCATCTCGTCCCGGGCGTAGTCGGGGTTGACGTCCCCGCCCACCACCACGCGGCCGGGGGCGGCGGCCTGGAGCTGGGCGATGATCTCGGGGGTGACTGGATTGTACTGTGTCATGGGGGAGCCTCCTTTGTGATGGTTGTGTTTCACGTGAAACATCGGTTCTATATTGGCGGCCTCAAGTTCACGGCTGAACCATGACCGAGATGCCGTTGGGGATGACCACCAGGTGGGCGTCCGCCCCCTTGGCCGCCCTGGCCCGGGCCAGAGCCGCGTCCAGGTCGGGGGCCCACTCCAGCTTCATGCCCTCGACGGTGGGGCGCTGGGCGGGGTCGGTGACGTAGATCACCCGGTGCCTGCACAGCACCCGGGCCAGGATCTGGTACTCCCACTGGTCGGGGCGGGTCTGGTCCTGGGGGGTGGCCAGGATCTCCTCGGTGAGCTGCTCCGGGCTCTGGCAGTCGTGGAGGGCGTTGTAAAAGCTCTCCCCGCCGTGGCCGTCGGAGCAGGCGCTGGCCATGATGAGCACCGCGCCGGGGGCTGCGGCGGCCTCGGCGGCGGTGAGGCCCTTGACGCTCTGGTAGAGGTTCTGGTCCAGGGGATATCCGCCGTTGCTGGAGATGACGATGTCCCCCTTTCGCTCCGGCCTCACCCGGCAGTAGTCCAGCAGCAGCTCACAGCCTCTGCGGTGGGCCTCCACCGGGTGGCCGGCGAAGGCTGCGGCCACCTTTTTGTCCTCGTCGATGATCACATTGACGATGTAGGCCAGCTTTGCCATCTCCGCCGCCGCCAGCATGTCCTGGTGGAGAGGGTTGCCGTCCAGCACGCCGGCGCGGGCAAGGGGGGAGGCGATGAATTTGGAGCAGTGGTTGCCCAGCACCGTCACCTGGTCGCACACCCCGGGGAGCACGCTCTTGCGGCCCCCGGAGAACCCGGCGAAAAAGTGGGGCTCGATGAAGCCCTCGGCGATGAGCAGGTCGGTCTCCACCGCCAGCCGGTCGATGACGCAGTCCGCCCCGGAGGGCAGCACCCCGATGTTCACGTTGGAGGCGGCGTCCCGGCTGTCGTGGATGACGATGCGCTCCCGCGCCACGATGTCCCGGCCCAGCTTCTCCTCCAGCTCGGCGGCGCTGGTGGGGCGGTGGAAGCCGGTGGCCACCAGCAGGGTGATTTGAATGTCCGGGCTGCCCCGGCGCAGCTCCTCCAGCATAAAGGGGACGATGTGCCTGCTGGGCACGGGCCGGGTGTGGTCGCTGATGATGACAGTGCAGGTCCGCTTGCCCGCCGCCAGCTCACACAGGGTGGGTGAGCCGATGGGGGCGGCCATGGCGGCCCGGACCAGCTCGTCCTCCGAGGCGGCGGCGGTGAGCTGGCCCACGCGGGACTCCAGCACCTCCCCGGCAGAGAGATCCTGGTGCAGCGCCATCCCGGTTTTGCCGAAGGGAATGACTACGGCCATGCTGAAACGCCTCCTGTGCACAGGCCCGACGGTTTGCCCGGGGCCTGCGGCTTCAATTTGGTAGGACCAATTTTGATAAAACTATCGTAGCACATTTTCTGGAAAATGCAAGACCTGGGTATAAGTTCTGTGATTCACACAAAAATACGCCGGTATTTTTGTGCATTATTTCTGAATTATGTGTGGAAATATGAGGGGGAGAGGGGGAAAAATCGGAAATTAGGTAGGGCCAATTGAGGCGGGGAGAAAAAAGAAAACCACCCGTCCACGGGTGGCTGAAGGGGCCGGCACACCCCGCGGGGGCGGCGGCCATCGGTTTTGCCGGCGGGTCGGCTCGTCCCAAAACGCCTCCGACCCGCCAGATGCGGTCCTGCGCACCTGACGGGTCGGCTTACGCTGCGTTGACGAGGCTGTTCATAAAGGCGGCAATGCGCTGCATCAGCGGAACACGGCGGCGATAGGTGTTTTTATATTGAAGCATATACATGATTGTTCACTTCCCTTCGGTCTGAGAAGCTGTGGCTATTGGTGCAGCTTCCAAATGTGCCGTGGGGCGTCCCCTCACGGTAGGCACATTATAGCGGGCTCAATGGGAAGTGTGTGAACAACTTAAAGATTTTCTATGAATAATTTGTGAATAAATAGGGGTGTGTAGCCATATTTTACAAAAAAATCCGAGGGGAGAGGGGGTAGGCTGACAGATGCTCCACAACCCGCAGAAGGGGTCTCCGCCGTCCGGGGCGCTTAGAGCCTGTTTAAAATCTCTCAAAACGCCAGCTGACGAGAAAATCTCTCGTCAGCTGGCATTCTTCGAGATATGAAACAGTCTCTTAGAGGGCGGGCCGGGAGCGGAGGATATCGGCGCCATTGGGGCCGCTTTTCAGGCCTGGGGGGTGCCCGCGGCCTGACGGCTGTCGGGCTGGGGGACCCCGGCGGGGTGCGGCAGTCGGCTGTGAGCGGGCGCGGACTCCTCCAGCGGCAGCAGGACGTCCAGGTGGAACACCTGCCCGTCGGTCCGCACGCTGAGCACGCCGCCCAGCCGCTCCACCATCAGCTGGATGCTCTTCATGCCGAAGCCGTGGATCCGGCTGTCCTGGCGGGTCACGGGCAGCCCGTCCGCAAACTCCAGCTGCCCGGTGTAGTAATTCCAGATGTGAATGACCACACAGCCGCCGAACTGGCGGATGCTCACATCGATGATCCGCTTGTCCGGGTCCTCCACCAGGGCCGTGCTCTTGATGGCGTTGTCAATGGCGTTGACGAACAGGAAATAGAGGCTCATGCCGTCAAACCGGCTCAGCTGGTCGGTGCAGACCGTGCAGCACAGGGTAATCTGGTCCTGGGCGCACAGGGCGTTCATGTTGCGCAGGAGGACGTCCAGCACGTCGCTGCCGGTGCGCACCGAGGCGGAATAGCTGTCCACCGCCTGGCGCACCATATTCAGATCGGGCAGCACCACCTGGTTCCGGTCCGCCAGCGCCTGGGCGTGGGCCAGCACGTGCTTGATGTCGTGGACGGCGATGTTGACCTGCTCCACGCTGCTCTTCCACTGCTCGTACTGCCGCTCGGAGTCGGCCAGCAGGCGCCGCATGATCAGGGCCTGGGACCGCTCCTCCTCCCAGCGGGAGATATAGATTTGAATGATGAGGGCAAAGACGCAGCCGATGATGGCGTAGACGCACACGGCGGCCTCGTACTGTACGCTCTCCCCGGTGTGGTCCGCCACCAGCCGGTTGACGCCGATGCACAGGAAGATGATGGTGGCGGACAGCACATTCAGGGGCCGGTTTCTGCCGCCGGGGCGGATATGTTTGGCAAACAGCGCGTAAACTAGGATGTAGACCCCGGCAAAGACCAGCACCTCCAGAGGGACGCCCAGGGCGGGGACCCGCGCCAGCACCGCGCCCACCGGCGGGATCAGGCGGAACAGGATGGTGAGCTTGTTGGCGATGTGCTGGGTGGCGAAGCCCGCCATGCAGGCGGAGACCACGGTGGAGGCCTTCCCCTCAAAGCAGACCACGGCGCACAGTACCCGCCAGGCCATGAGCAGGAAGTACCAGAGAAACCGGAGCATGCTGGAGCCCTGGGGGATGCCGGTGAGGGTCCCCGCCAGGAACATGAGGGGCAGTCCGAGCCAGTGGTACAGCCTGGGGTGCTTCCGCTTTTCAAAATGGCCCAGGAAGAGGCCCTCCGCGATGACGATCTCACACAGGTAGGCGAAGGCCTCCAGATGGGGGAGCAGCGTGTGAAAGGAAAATCCCATCCCTGTTCAGCCCCCCAGATATTGGTTGAGCCGGGTGAGAAACTCCTTCTTCCTGGACCGGCCGATCTTCACCCGCTCCGTCCCCACGGTGATCTCATCCCCGTGGAGGCCGGTGACATAGCGCAGGTTTACCAGCACCGAGGCGCTGCACCGGGCAAACTCCCGGGTCTGGAGCTCCCGCTCCCGGTCGCTCAGGCCGCCGTAGGAGCAGATCACCTCCTGGGCGGTGTGGAACATCAGGTTGTGGCCCTTTACCTCTATATAGAGAAGGTCCGAGGAGGAGGCCACCCGGAGGCCTTCCTTGGTCTTGATCCGGACGGGGATGCCCTGCCGCTGGCCCAGCACCCGCACCGCCTTGTCCAGCTTCACCGACAGGCTGTTGTAGTTGATGGGCTTGATGCAGTAGTCGATGGCGTCCACCTCATAGCCGCTGGGGGCGTACTGGGGCATGTTGGTGATGAAAAACAGCACGGCCATGCTGCCCCGCTCCCGCAGGACCCGGGCGGCCCCCAGGCCGTCCATCCAGCCGTCGCCCAAGTCCACATCCATGAACACCATGTCGTCGATGCTCCGGCTGTCCGCCAGGAAGGCCTCCGCCCGGCCGTAGGTGCGGATGTGGAACAGGCATTCACGCTCGGCGCTGTAGCGGGCGAGACACTCCTCCAGATAAGCGGCGTAGCTGGGGTCATCCTCTATAATGGCGGCGAAATACTGCTTCATCGGGCAGCCCTCCCTTCCTCTGGTTTCCTCTATTTTATCCACTCCCGGAACCCTTGTCAATAGTGCCAGATTGAGTCGGGAGAGGTTTGGAACTTTGTGCAAATTGTAAATTGCGCCGTAAATCATGCAGTTTATTCCACTGCTCTTGAAATGAAAACTCCGGCAGAATAAAGTGGTAAACGACACGAAAGAGGGGGGACTCCAAGTGCGAAAAATGGTAAATATCAACAAGGATTGGGTGTTCACCGGGCCGGACGGCTCAACCCGCCCGGTGGATGTGCCCCACACCTGGAACAACGTGGACGGCCAGGACGGGGGCAACGACTACTGGCGGGGAACCTGCGTCTATGAAAAGACCTTCCCCAGGCCGGAATTCGCCCCGGACCAGCGGGTTTACCTGGAATTCCAGGGGGTGAACGCCTCCGCCCAGGTGGAGCTGAACGGCTCGGAGGTGGGCAGCCACGACGGGGGCTACTCCACCTTCCGCTGGGACGTGACGGACCTGCTCCAGGCCGAAAACCGGCTCGCCGTCCGGGCGGACAACAGCCGGAACGACCGGGTGTACCCTCAGAAGGCGGATTTCACCTTCTACGGCGGCATCTACCGGGACGTGAACCTCATCATTGTGAACAAGGACCACTTCGACCTGGACTACTACGGCGGCCCCGGCCTGAAGATCACCCCGGGGGTGGACGGCAAGGACGGCCGGGTGCGGGTGGAGACCTTCCATCAGGTCAGCGGCGCCCAGGTCAAGATCAAGCTGCTGGACGCCGAGGGCAGGACGGTGGCCGTGGGCACCGGGACGGACATCACCCTGGCGGTGGCCAACGTCCATCTGTGGGACGGGGTGGAGGACCCGTACCTCTACACCTGTGAGGCGGAGCTGATGGCGGACGGCGCGGCGGTGGACCGGATCAGCGCCCGGTTCGGGGTGCGGACCTTCTCGGTGGACCCCCAGAAGGGCTTCTTCCTCAATGGGCGCAGCTATCCCCTCAGGGGGGTGAGCCGCCACCAGGACTGGAGGGGCCTGGGCAACGCCCTGACGCGGGAGCACCACGACGCGGACATGGCCATGATCCGGGAGATGGGGGCCAACACCATCCGGCTGGCCCACTATCAGCACGACCAGTATTTCTACGACCTGTGCGACCGGTACGGCATGGTGGTGTGGGCGGAGATCCCCTATATCTCCGAGCACATGCCCAACGGCCGGGAGAACACCCTCTCCCAGGCCAGGGAGCTGGTGATTCAGAACTACAACCACCCCTCCATCGTGGTTTGGGGTGTGTCCAACGAGATCACCATCTCCACCAAGGATAAAAAGGATATGCTGGACAACCACCGGGCGCTCAACGACCTGTACCATGAGCTGGACCCCAGCCGGCTGACCACCCTGGCCTGCTACGCCATGTGCGGGCCCTTCAACTGCTCCGCCCACATCACCGACGTGGTGAGCTGGAACCTGTACCTGGGCTGGTACGTGCCGGGGCTGTTCCTCAACGACCTGTGGATGGATTTTTTCCATCTGCGCTATCCCAACCGGGCGCTGGGCTACTCGGAGTACGGCTGCGAGGCCATGCCCAACCTCCACTCCTCCAAGCCCCGCCGGGGAGACCACACCGAGGAGTACCAGTGCGTGTACCACGAGTACATGCTGCGGTGCTTCGACAGGCACCCCTATCTGTGGGCCACCCACGTGTGGAACATGTTCGACTTTGCCGCCGATGCCCGGGACCAGGGGGGCGAGCCGGGGATGAACCACAAGGGGCTGGTGACCTTTGACCGCAAGACAAGGAAGGACAGCTTCTACCTGTATAAGGCGTGGTGGAGCGATGAGCCCTTTGTCCACATCTGCGGCAGCCGGTACGTGGACCGGCCGGAGGAAGTGGCCACGGTGAAGGTGTACTCCAACCAGGAGCGGGTGGCGCTGTACGCCAACGGGGAGCTGGTGGAGGAGAAGACCGGGGACAAGGTGTTCGAGTTCCAGGTGCCGCTGGAGGGTACGGTGGAGCTGGAGGCGGAGGCGGGCAAATTCACCGACCGGTGCCTGATCCGAAAGGTGGACACCCCTAACCCCTCGTATAAACTTCAGGGTAAGAGCTCCAACAGCGCAAACTGGGTGTAAAGAAGCGCGAGCGCAGGCGCATAGGGGAGCTTGGATCGGAGCGAGAGCAAAAGCCCAGCCGCCGGAGAGCGGCGGGTTTTGTGCGAGCCGCAGGGAAAGCGACCCGGCCATGCGCCCAGCGCGAGCGTGACAAGCAAGCGCAAAGGAGCCGAGAAAATTAATCAAGGAGGAGAATCCATGAGCCAAGAACCCAATACCGGCCTGAACAGGGCCAAGCCGTACCAATTGGTGCTGTTTCCCCTGAACAACGGCGCCACCAACGTGTATTTCGTCCTGATCTTGTCCTACGTAGCTCAGTTTGGCTCCAGTATTCTGAAGCTGGGCATGTTCGCCTCTATCATGGTCACCGTGATGCGGGTGGCCGACGCTGTCACCGACCCCATCATCGGGGCCATGATGGACCGCACCAGCACCAAGATCGGCAAATTCCGGCCCTTCATGATTCTGGGCAGCGCCGTCATGGCGGTGAGCGTGGTCTGCCTGTACGTGCTCACCCCGCTGATCCCCGAGACCATGATGTGGCTGCGCTACGCGGCCTTCGTGGTGGTCTACTTCGTGTGGGTCATCGGCTACACCTTCCAGACCTCCTGCACCCGCGCCGGCCAGACGGTGCTCACCAACGACCCCAACCAGCGGCCCATGTTCACCATTTTCAACACGGTGGGCAGCCTCTTGGGCATGGGCGTGATGCAGTTCATGATTCCCCTCATCAAGGGGATGTACGACGTGAAGGACGCGGCGGGCAACGTCATTGTGTCCGGCTACTCCGACCCCACGGTGTTCCGCATCATCACCCCCATCGGCATTGCCATCTCCGTGCTGCTCACCGCCCTGGCCATCATCGGCATCGCCGAGAAGGACAACCCCAAATACTACGGCATCGGCGGGGACAAGCAGGAAAAGGTGAAAATGTCCGAGTACCTGGAGATCATCCGGGACAACAAGCCCATGCAGCGGCTCATGGTGGCGGGCGCGGGGTGCAAGCTGGCCCTGGCCATCGCCACCAACACCACCGTTCTGCTGGCCCTGTACGGCATTCTGATGGGCAATTACAACTCCCTGTACCTGCCCATGATGGTGCTGGGCTACGTGTGCGCGGTGCCCTTCTTCCTGCTGAGTATGCGCACATCCCAGAAGCTGGGCCAGCGGGCCTCCCTGATCCGCTACGTGTCGGTGGCCCTGGTGTGCTACGTGGGCGTACTGGCCCTGCTGCTGTTCAGCCAGAACGGCGACCCGGCCCGGATGCTGTCCTTCCCCTTCCAGGGCGGCGGCGCCATCAATCTGTACACCATCCTGTTCATCGTGTGCTTCGGCATCGGCTACGGGGCGTACTATGCCACGGCGGATATGCCCATACCCATGGTGGCCGACTGCTCCGACTACGAGACCTACCGCTCCGGCAAGTATATCCCCGGCATCATGGGGACCCTGTTCTCCCTGGTGGATAAGCTGGTGTCCTCCCTGGCCCAGACCCTGGTGGCGTTTATCTTCCTGATCTGCGCGGGGCTCAGCGACCTGCCCACCGACAGCACCCCCTACTCCGGCGGCATCAAGGTGGCGGTGATCGTGATGTTCTGCGTCATCCCCATGCTGGCCTGGGCGGCGACGCTGATTGCTATGAAGGGCTACACCCTGACGGGGGAGAAGATGAAGACCATCCAGGCGGTGAACGCCGCCCGCAAGGAGGCGCTGGCCGGAGGCATGAGCCTGGAGCAGGCAATGAAGAACATTACCGACGATACAGTAAAAGTAAAATAAGGAGGGAAAGCCCGTGAAAATGACCTGGCGCTGGTACGGCGAGGGCAACGACCAGATCAAGCTCAGCGACATCAAGCAGATTCCCGGCGTGGAGGGCATCGTGTGGGCGCTCCACGACAAGCTGCCCGGCGAGGTGTGGCAGCCTGAGGAGATCGCGGCCGTGAAAAAGCAGCTGGACGAGTACGGCTTCAACATGGACGTGGTGGAGAGCGTGAACGTCCACGACGACATCAAAATCGGCCTGCCCACCCGGGACCAGTATATTGAGAACTACAAGCAGACCATCCGCAACCTGGCGCCCTTTGGGGTGAAGGTGATCTGCTACAACTTCATGCCGGTGTTCGACTGGACCCGCACCGACCTGTTCCACCCGGTGGGAGACGGCTCCACGGCGCTGTACTATGAGGCGGCGAAAATCAAGCAGGACCCCAAGGAGATGGCGGATTACGTCATGTCCTTCACGGAAAAGTACCACATGACCTTCCCCGGCTGGGAGCCGGAGCGGATGGCCAAGCTGGACGAGCTGTTCGAAAAGTACCGCCCCGTCACCAAGGAGAAGCTGTGGGACAACTTCAAGTACTTCCTGGAGGCCATCATGCCCACCTGCCATGAGACCGGCATCAAAATGGCCGTCCACATGGACGACCCCCCCTGGGACATCTTCGGCCTGCCCCGTCTGCTCACCAGCGGCGAGGCCGTTGACAGGTTCCTCAGCATGGTGGACGACCCCTGCAACTGCCTGACCCTGTGCTCCGGCAGCCTGAACGCCGACCCGAAGAACAACGTGGCGGACATCGTGCGTAAGCACTGCGGTCGCATTGCCTTCGCCCACATCCGCAACGTGAAGCACTTCGACAACGGGGACTTCTCCGAGGCGTCCCACCGGGACTGCGACGGCGACACGGGCATTTTGGACATCCTGAAGGCGTACCACGACTGCGGCTATGAGGGCTATATCCGCCCCGACCACGGCCGCCATCTGTGGACCGAGGGCCCCGGCACGGTGCGGCCGGGGTACGGATTGTATGACCGGGCGCTGGGCATCATGTATATGCTGGGGGTTTGGGACTCTTTGGAGAAATTTGACGGGAAATAAGCACCTTGCGCAGGATACACCATACAGGAGCGGGGTATGCAAAAATTGAAAAGCGGGAGGGGCAAGCCCCTCCCCTACAGTACAATTTTGACAGGAGGACGCAAATATGATGGATTTACCTTTAAACGTTGACTTTTCCGGTAAGGTAGTCGTAGTCACCGGCGCGGGCGGGGTGCTGTGCGGCACCATGGCCAAGGCCTTCGCCCAGGCGGGGGCCAAAGTCGCCGCCCTGGACCTGAACGAGGAGGCGGTGAAGGCCCTGGCCAACGAGTGTAAAGCGGAGGGCCTTGTCTGCGAGGGCTACCAGGCCAACGTGCTGGAGCCGGAGGCGCTGGAGGCCGTCCACCAGAAGGTGCTGGCCGACCTGGGCCCCTGCGACATCCTGGTGAACGGCGCGGGGGGCAACAACCCCCGGGCCACCACCGACAACGAGTATCAGCACGAGCACCAGGAGGGCCAGAAGGGCTTCTTCGACCTGGACGCGGGGGGTGTGGACTTCGTGTTCAAGCTGAACTTCCAGGGCACGCTGCTGCCCACCCAGGCCTTCGCCAAGGACATGGTGGAGCGCAGGTCGGGCTGCATCCTGAACGTCAGCTCCATGAACGCCTATATTCCGCTGACCAAGATTCCGGCCTACTCGGGGGCGAAGGCGGCGGTCTCCAACTTCACCCAGTGGCTGGCCACCCACTTTGCGGGCACCGGCATCCGCTGCAACGCCATCGCCCCGGGCTTCCTGGTGTCCAACCAGAACCGCAAGCTGCTGTTCAACGACGACGGCACCCCCACGGCCCGCTCCGCCAAGATCCTGAACGGCACCCCCATGGGCCGCTACGTGGAGAGCGAGGAGCTGCTGGGCGGCGTGTTCTTCCTGTGCGACGATAAGGCCGCCTCCGCCATCACCGGCGTGGTGCTGCCCATCGACGCGGGCTTTGCCGCTTACTCCGGCGTGTAACGCCGCCGGTCTGCGGATTTGAGAGGAGGTGGTTTTGGGCATAGACGACGCCGGAAACGACGACGCAGACACAAAGACACATAATAAGGAGGAGATCAAGTTGAAAAAGACCGGCCTCTGGCGAGGGCTGACCAGCCTGCTGTGCTTTGTCCTCGCCATTTCCATCGTCCTGGGCAACATCCTGGAGGCCAACGCGGGCACCATCGACACCGCCCTGAGCACCATCAGCTCCGGGTTTGTGTCGGAGCAGAACGCCAACAATCCGCTGTACGACAAGTTCACCCCTCCGGCGGAATACCTGAACGCCGACGGCAGCGGCAATTCCCACGCCCTGATCACCGCGGCCATCGACCTGGGCCGCCGGGAGGCGGCGGAGGGCAGCGTGCTGCTGAAGAATGAGAACAACGTTCTGCCCCTCAGCGCTGGGGCCAACGTGACCCTGTTCGGCATCCGCTCCCACTCCAACCTGCTGGGCTCCAGCTTCGGCGTGAAGGCCTTCGGCGGCTACATCAGCCTGGAGCAGGCCCTGAGCCAGAACAGGACCGACTTTGCCAATACCATCGCGTGGACTGTGGGCTCCCGCGGCGCGGCCAACGCCCCCACCGTGAGCGGTTGGAGCGGCGACGAGTTCGACTTTGACGGCGCGGGCTTCAACCTCAACCAGACCATGATTGACATCTACGAGAAGCTGGGCGAGACCTACGTCCACTACGAGAACGAGCCCGCCGCCGAGGTCTACGACCCCGGCGAGCCCTCGATCAGTGAGATCGAGGGCGTCGATTCCGGCTTCAAGTCCAGCTTCGCCCAGTACGGCGACGCGGCCATCGTGGTCATCGCCCGGCCCAGCTGCGAGCAGCTGGACTACCTGCCCGGCGGCGTGGCCGATGGGCTGGGCTTTGAGAGCGGCGAGCCCTTCTCCCTGACCAAGAATGAGCGGGACGCCATCGAGCTGGCCAAGGAGTGCTCCGACAAGGTGGTGGTGCTCATCTCCAGCTCCGCCTCCGTGGAGATCGGCTCCCTGAAGGACGACCCCGAGGTGGACGCCATCCTGTGGATCGGCGCTCCCGGCTGCTACGGCATGCTGGGCGTGGCCGACATCCTCTCCGGCAAGGTGAGCCCCTCCGGCGGCCTGTTTGACATCTTCACCGCCCAAAATATGTCCGCCCCCGCCATGCAGAACATGGGCAAGATGTACTACTCCAACACTGAGGGCACCATCACCCGCACCGGCGGCGTGCTGGGCTTCAACCCCGGCGCCTACGCCATTGAGGCCGAGGGCATCTATGTGGGCTACCGCTACTACGAGACCCGGTACTACGACTGCGTGGCCGGGACCGGCAACGCCGACTCCTCTGTGGGGGCCTATGCCTCCAGCGGCGCCTGGAACTATGACGACGAGGTGACCTACGGCTTCGGCTACGGCCTGAGCTACACCACCTTCGACTACGAGATAGAGGGCGAGCCCAAGTTTGAGATCGGCACCAACGAAAACGGATCGCCCAGCGCCTTCGCCACCTTCTCCGTGAAGGTGACCAACACCGGCTCCGTGGAGGGCAAGACCCCGGTGCAGATCTACGGCCAGGCCCCCTACACCCAGGGCGGCGTGGAGAAGCCCGCCATCCAGCTGCTCAACTTTGAGAAGACCGACGTGCTGGCCCCCGGCGCCTCCCAGACCGTGGAGGTCAAGGTGGACCTGCAGTACATCGCCAGCTACGACGAGAGCCATGATAACGGCGACGGCACGAAGGGCACCTACATCATGGACCCGGGCGACTACTACTTTGCCGTGGGCAACGGCGCCCACGACGCGCTGAACGCCATCATGGCCATGCAGGGCATGGACAAGTCCAAGATGGTGGGTGAGGGCAATCCCGCCCAGGCCTACAAGAAGAACGTCACCGAGAGCTTTATCTCCAAGACCCTGTTCTCCGTGTCCAAGACCGGGTACAAGATCTCCAACCAGCTGCCCTACTCCGACTGGAACTACTACCAGCCCGGCGAGGTCACCTACCTGACCCGCTCCGACTGGGCGGGCACCTTCCCCAAGACCTATGACAACATGACCCTCACCAACCCTGAGCTCATCGACGCCCTCAACGGCAAGATCTATGAGCTGCACACCAACGACGACACCTCCGACATCAAGTGGGGAGTGGACAGCGGCATTAAGCTCTACGAGATGTACGGCGTGCCCTACGACGATCCCAAGTGGGACCAGCTGCTGGACCAGCTCACCCTGGAGGAGGCCATGTACATCTTCTCCTTCGGCGGTCCGTCCATCCCCGGCGCGGACTCCATCGGCGCCATTGAGACCTACATGACGGAGAACGCGGGCAACGGCATCGCCGTCAACCTGAGCGCCTCCAAGGACCCCGACGCCCCCTGGGCCATCCCCCAGAGCGACCCCAACGGCAACTGGCACCCCGAGGTGTTTGCCAACGCCCCCATGGGCGCGTCCACCTTCAACCCCGAGCTGATGCGGGAGCTGGGCGAGTTCGAGGGCATTGAGTCCCTGTTCACCGGCATCAACATCCTGTGGGGCCCCGGCCTGAACACCCACCGCCACGCCTACAACGGCCGCAACGGCGAGTACTACTCCGAGGACCCGGTGCTGTCCGGCGTGGCCGCCATGGAGTTTGCCATCGGCGCGCTGGAGTACGGCCTGGTGGCCGCCCCCAAGCACTTCGCTTTCAACGATCAGGAGTCCGAGCGGGGCGGCGTGTCCCCCTGGATGACCGAGCAGCGCGCCCGTGAGGTGGAGCTGCGGGCCTACCAGATCGCCTTTGAGGCCACCAAGTACGACACCGCCGAGTACGACGCCGGTATGCGGGGCCTGATGACCTCCTTCTCCAAGATCGGCGCCATCGAGTGCACCGCCAGCTACGGCCTGATGACCGAGATCCTGGCCAACGAGTGGGGCTTCATCGGCTACGCCGTCACCGACATCTACGACGACGTGGACCTGTGGACCGCCGTGCTCAACTCGGGCACCACCTGCTTCGACACCCGCGGCCAGGGCAATTTCTACACCAGCACCACCCTGGAGAACTGCTTCCTGTTCACCAACCAGATGTACAGCGACCCCCTGAACGCCCACCTCATCGACGGGGACGCCAACCTCCAGCTGAAGCTGAAGGACGCCGTCCACAAGAACATCTTCGCGTGGAGCGAGAGCCACCTGATGAACCGCTACAACGCCACGACCCACTTTGGGTCCCGCATGACCTGGTGGCGGGCCGCCTACATGGGCTTGGAGATTGGCTCCGGCGTGCTGGCCGTGGCCTGCGCCGCCCTGTACGTCGTGTCCTCCAGGAAAAAGAAGGAGGGAAACTGATATGCTGAAGAAACTGAACATCGGCGGTTATTTCAACGTTCTGGCCGCCCTTCTGGGCGTGGCGGGGACTGTGCTCACCATCGTCAGCGGCATGGTCAGCACGGACAACCCGCTGGCCAATACGGCGGTGATCGCGGCGGCGGGCTTTGTGGGCGCGGCGCTGTGCGTTCTGGCCGTGTGGGCTCCCGCCCGCTTCGGCAACTACGACCTGCTGGGCAGCGTGTCCATCTGGGGGGCCATCGCCCTGTACTGCTATGCCTTTGGCTCCGCCGTGGCCCAGCGCGTCATGCTCATCGCCGGCCTGTTCTCCTTCAACTCCGCCAATGAGGCGGGCTGGGGTGTGTTCTATGTGTCCGCCGCCGCCTGGGCCTGCCTGCTGGCGGCCTGCGCGGTGCTGATCATCAGCGGCTTCCTGCGCACCGTGAAGCAGGAGGGCTGAGCGCCGGCCTCTGGCCGCGCTGAAAAGCAGGGGAGGGAGCCCGGGCCTTATGGCCTGGGCTCCCTCCCCTGCTGAGCGTTCCGCCCCTGATCAGACAGGGCCCGGGGGCGTGTTGACGTTCGGGATGGACTGTGATACAATCATAACATCAAGCTGTGATGGGGGGAGGGGTTCGCATCAAATACCTGATAGATTTTGCGGCGCTGGCGCTCCTGTATGTGTTTGTGTTCCTCCGCAGGTGGAAAGGCGGAGGCCGCGATAAGTTGTTTGTCAACACGCTCCTGTATATATACCTCTCTTTTGTGCTCTACTTTACCCTGATGCCTGTGATAACAGCCCTCCCATTTATGCTGGATCACCCCTATGAGCCCATGAATTTGGTTCCGTTTATAGATGTTTCAATGGGGAGAGGGGATTTTGCGAGACAGGTGATTTTAAACGTTGTCATGACCGTACCCTTTGGCGTCCTGTTTCCGCTGACCCAAAACAGGGCTGCTAAATTCAGTACAACGGTTTTTTTCTGCTTTTTGATGAGCCTGGGCATTGAGCTGCTGCAGCCGCTGATTAACGGCTTCAGAGCGGCGGATATCACGGATGTGATCACCAATGTGGTGGGCGGAATACTGGGATATGGCCTTTTTCTCATCTTCAGGCCGGTGGCATATTGGATTTTGGATCGTCTGTCGGGCAGCTATCCGTAATGGATGGCTGCCCGGCTGATTCGTTTGATGGGGAATTTGGAGCGGGACACGGCGGACGGGACACTTTTTGACGCCCCGTTGCGTCCGCAGGAAAAGAGTGGTATAATACCCCTTGCATACCCTTGCCAGGAGGGAATTACATAGGATCAAAGGAGCTGCGCTTATGGACAGCCAGTTTGACCGGCCCGTCCCGCCCCGGATCGGGGCGGAGGCGGAAAAATGGGATTTGATGGGGCGGGGGCTGAGCCCCGATATCGTGCCCCTGTCCGTGGCGGACATGGAGTTCGCCTCGCCCCCCGCCATCATCGCGGAGCTGGAGGAGACCGCCCGCTCCGGCCTGTGGGGCTACACCGGCTGGGGGGACCGCTACTTCAGCGCCCTGCACGGCTGGATGGCCGGCCGCCACGGCTGGGAGATTCAGCGGGAGTGGATTGTCCGGGTAAACGGGGTGGTCCAGGGGCTGAACGCCGCCGTGCGGGCCCTCACCAGGCCGGGGGACGGCATCGTCATCCAGACGCCGGTGTACCCGCCCTTCTACCGGGCGGTGCGGGACAACGGACGCACCCTGGTGGAGAACCCCCTCCGGCTGGAAAACGGCCGGTACGAGATGGATTTTGACGACCTGGAGGAGAAGCTGGCCCGGCCCGGGACCACCGCCCTCATCCTGTGCTCTCCCCACAACCCGGTGGGCCGGGTGTGGACCCGGGAGGAGCTGCGCCGGGTGGGGGAGCTGTGCCTGGAGCACAGGGTGCTGGTTCTCAGCGACGAGATCCACGGCGACCTGGTCCAGCCCCCCCACCGCCACACCCCCTTCGCCTCCCTGGGAGAGGACTGCGCCCAAAACGCCGTCATCGGCACCGCGTGCAGCAAGACCTTCTCCCTGGCGGGGCTGTGCTGCGCCAACATGCTGGTCCCCGACCCGGAGAAGAAGAGGCTGCTGGAGCGGGAGGTGGAACGCTCCGGCTGCGGCACCTACAGCATATTCGGCGTGCGGGCGCTGGAGGCGGGCTATGAGCGGTGCGGCCCCTGGCTGGACGAGCTCATCGGCTATGTGGGGGAGAATTTCCGGTACCTCCAGGGCTTTATGACGGAGCACTTTCCCGCCGTGTTCGTGGCCCCGCTGGAGGGCACCTATCTGGCCTGGATGGACCTGCGCCCCCTGGGGCTGGAGGCGGACGAACAGGCCCGGTTCCTGGAGGAGGAGGCCCTGCTCTATCTCAGCCACGGGGCGGCCTTCGGCGCCCCCGGCTTCGAGCGGGTGAACCTGGCCTGCCCCCGGGCCGTGCTGCGCGCCGCCCTGGACCGGCTGCTGGCCGCGGCTGAAAAGCGGGGCCTGGCCCGGTGAGCGCCCCCTGTGCGCTCCACCATGAAGGAAATGAGTGATTTGATTTGACAATTATCATCGCGGGCGCCGGCAAGGTGGGCGCCACCCTGGCTGAGCACCTAGCGGACGAGGGACACAGCGTTACCATTGTGGACGTGTCCGGCGACACCCTGGACCGGCTCTCCAACCAGCTGGACGTGATGTGCCTGAAGGGGAATTGTGTCTCCCGGGACATACTGCTGGAGGCGGGGGCCAGGGAGACCCAGGTGGTCATTGCGGCCACCGGCTCGGACGAGATCAACCTGCTGTGCTGCCACTGCGCCCACCGCATCGGCGTGCCTTACACCGTGGCCCGGGTGCGGGACACGGAGTATGTCAACGAGCTGGACACCCTGAAAAACGATCTGGGCATCTCCATGCTCATCAACCCGGAGCTCACCGCCGCGGTGGAGATCTCCCGGCTGCTGCGCTTCCCCAGCGCCGCCAACATCGACTCCTTCGCCCGGGGGAGGGTGGAGCTGGTGTCCTTCACCGTTCAGGAGGGGGACTTCCTGGCGGGCAGAACCCTGGCCTCCCTGTCCTCCAAGCTTCAGGGCCTGCCCATGCTGCTGTGCGCCGTGGAGCGCGGGGACGAGGTGTTCATCCCCAACGGCGCCTCCCTGCTGGCGGTGGGGGATCGGGTGTCCGTGGCGGGCACCCCCAACGGCATCCACCAGTTTTTCAAGCTGCTGGGCCGCCAGACCCACCGAATCCGCGACGTGTTCATCATCGGCGGCGGGCGCATCGCGTTCTACCTGCTGCTCCAGCTGGAGCGGCTGGGCATGGGCTGCAAGGTGGTGGAGAAGGGGGAGCAGCGCTGCCGGGAGCTGGCGGAGGAGTTTCCCCGCTGCCTCATCATCCACGGGGACGGCACCGACCCCGAGCTGCTCACCGAGGAGCGCATGGCGGCCAGCGACGCCTTTATCGCCCTTACCAACCGGGATGAGGACAACCTGATCATCTCCCTGTACGCCCACCAGGCGGGGGTGGCCAAGGTGGTGGCCAAGTCCAGCCGGCAGAATTACACCGCCATCGCCCGCTCCGCCGGGGTGGAGTCGGTGGTGTCCCCCAAGCTGGCCACCGCCGGGCAGATCCTGCGGTTTATCCGGGGACTGCAAAATTCTAAGGGCACGGTGATGAACGCCCTGTACCGCATCGCCGGGGGCAAGGCGGAGGCCATGGAGTTTCTGGTCTCTTCCGCCACCCAGAATCTGGGCGTGCCCCTCAAGGAGCTGAAGCTGCGCCGGGGGATACTCATCGCGGTGATCGTCCGGGGAAACCGGGTCATCATACCCGAGGGCTCCACCTGCCTGGAGCAGGGGGACGACGTAATTGTGGTCGCCCGGGACAGCGGCATTTTGGACCTGAACGACATCTACGCCGAGGTTGGCCGGGGCGCGGGGGGCTGAGGGGATGAATTTCAAACTGGTGCTGCGCATCACCGGCTTCACTCTGCTGCTGGAGGCGGCGGCCATGCTGGTCCCCATGGGGGTGGCGCTGGCCTATGGGGAGAGCCCGGTCCCCTTCCTGTGCGCCATCCTGCTCATACTGGCGGCGGCCTGCGTGCCGGTGTTCCTGCTCAAGCCGAAGCCGGACTTTTTTGCCCGGGAGGGGTTTTTCACCGTGGGCCTCATCTGGGTGCTGTTCGGGGTGTTCGGGGCGCTGCCCTTCTGGTTTTCCGGCCAGTTCGGGCCCTATGTGGACTGCTTTTTTGAGACCATCTCCGGCTTCACCACCACCGGGGCCACCATCCTCACCGCCATTGAGGGGCTGCCCATGGGGCTGCTGTTCTGGCGGTCCTTCACCCACTGGCTGGGGGGGATGGGGGTGCTCATCCTCACCGCCGCCCTGCTGCCCTTCCTGGGCATCAGCTCCAATTTCCTCATCCGGGCGGAGAGCCCCGGCCCGGTGAAGAGCAAGCTGGTCCCCCGGGCCTCCCAGTCGTCTAAGATCCTGTACACCATCTACCTGGCCCTCACCGTGCTGGAGACGGTGCTGCTGCGCCTGGCGGGGATGAACTGGTACGACGCGGTCACCCACGCCATGTCCACCGCCGGAACCGGCGGCTTCTCGGGGCGGAACGCCTCGGTGGGGGCCTTCGGCAGTCCGGCCATCGAGATCATTATCACTGTGTTCATGCTGCTGTTTTCCATCAACTTCTCCGTCTATTTTCTGCTCATGACGGGGAGGCTCCGGCAGGCGCTGAAGAGCGACGAGCTGCGGTTTTTCGCCGTCATGGTGGCGGTCTCCATCGCGGCCATCGCCTGGAACCTGCGGGACGTGTACCAAGGGGTGGGGGAGTGTGTGCGCTACGCGGCCTTCCAGGTGGCGTCCATTGTGTCCACCACAGGGTTTTCCTCCGCCAACTATGAGCTGTGGCCGGAGTTTTCCAAAATGCTGCTGGTGGTGCTCACCATCATCGGGGCCTGCGGCGGCTCCACTGGAGGGGGCATCAAGTGCGGGCGGATCCTGATTCTGATCCGCTCCGCCGGCCGGGAGGTGCGCTCCATTATCCACCCCCGGGCGGTGTCTGTGGTCCGGCTGGACGGCGCGCCGCTGGCGGAGGGCGTGATTCACACCGCCCAGTGCTATTTCATCATCAACCTGTTCCTGGTGTTCGGCATGGCCATCGTGGTGGGGCTGGACAACTTCTCCTTCGGCACCACGTTTACCGCCGTTGTCACCTGCGTCAGCAATGTGGGGCCGGGGTTGGAGATGGTGGGGCCTGCGGGGAATTTTTCCGCCTTCTCTGTGCTGAGCAAGCTGGTGCTGTCCTTCGGCATGATTCTGGGGCGGCTGGAGATGTATCCCATCCTGGTGCTGTTCAGCCGCAGCGCCTGGAAGCGGTCGTGAAAGGGGCGTGCGGCCCCACCCCGGTGGGGCCGCAAAATTTTTTCGGAGAATTGAGAAAAAGGTGTTGACAAATCTCGCAGTATTTGGTATCATCTATCTTGCGCTGAGGGAAGCGCAAAAGAATATGGGGGTATAGCTCAGCTGGGAGGGCACATCATCCAGCGAGCGACACCAAAGCAAGACAACCAAAGAGTCAGCAAAAAATCTGAAAACCGTTGAAAATCAAGGTGTTTCAGCATATGGGGGTATAGCTCAGCTGGGAGAGCGCTTGAATGGCATTCAAGAGGTCAGCGGTTCGATCCCGCTTATCTCCACCAAACAAACCACAAAGCCAAGGCTTTGTGGTTTGAACTTTTTAAGAAAAAACTGAGGATTCGGATACCTGTCAAAAAAGCCCTGGATGGACTTCAAAAGTGAAGTTCACTCAGGGCCTCTTGGAGTACACTTCCTTTGTTCCGTCTTTGCCCGGCTTTACTGCGTTCAGGTTTATAATAGAATAGATCGGCACTTTTTATTGTGCAATGCGGGACAAAAAATTTATTGATAGATGACAAGTTGGCTTGTACTATGATATAATCATTTGGATAGTCCTTTTAGAGTATAGATTAGTGATGATATTTTATAGCATAGGGAGTGTACCATGAAAGAAAAGTTGATTGCAACTATTTGTTCAATGCTGGTTAATGTTCTTTCTTCTGCTGTCTATGATACAGGGAAGCGGGCTTTGAAAACACAGCAGGAAAAACGATTTCAAGAAAATTTCCAACTCTGGCTTGAAAAGTTCTTTTCTAATCATATAGAACCGGTTTTTGAAACCTCGGCGTTTTACAATTATGTAGAGTACCAAAAACCATTTCAAGAGATTGCCAGATATCTCCTCAGTACTGACGATCCCGCTATACTAGAAGAAACATTCCTCAAGCAGTTAGTGTCGGATTGCAAAGATTCCATCATTCAAGCAGGACGCAAGTGCTCCATACCTGAGGAGTCCATCATTTATGAGCTCTTTCAGGGTGTACTTCGTTTTTGTAAAGATGCGTTGAGAGAAAAAGTCTCTGACGGGGACGTACTAATTCTGCACCAACAGCAACAAAGTGATGCCAGAGCAGAGATTTATCACCAAGATATGGTCTCACAAGTGAAAGACTTATCCACACAGGTGGAAAATCTATTGGCACAGCAGGGAAAAATAACAGATGCTACGACTATTGAGAAAGCATACATTCTTCTGTCTGACGCAATTTGGGACGGAAGGCTTGAGGAAGTGCGTGGTTTTCTCCCTCTGCTAGCTGGAAAAAACGATGATTTGGAGAGTTCAATTAAAATCATGCTTTCTGTACTCTCTAATGACAAACTTTCCATTGCAAATCCCCTGGAAGCATGTAGTAAAATCAAAAGTTCAGCGCTTAGAGACGATATCTTTCGATTATTGATTTTAGATAATTACGAGGAACCAGAGAAGTTGATTCCTTATGTAGAGTCGATTAAAGATGAGACACTACGAAAAATTGCTGTAGCTCTTGCAAACGGACATATGGAGCAAGTAATCATTCTCACGGAAGACAAAAAACATGGTGTTGTTAGCCATACCTGTGGCATCGTCGAAGGCTTGGAGTCAGAAGCATGGCTCACGCACCGACTTTGCATCCGAGCAATTTTGAAGCGTCCGGCACACGGTTCAGCGAAAGTGGCACGTGCGCTAGTCAGTCAACCCAATTTTGTTGACAAACTCTGCATTTGGTCGCTTTCACTCAACGAATCTGTGCAGCTTTCATCCAATGCGGGAGAAGGAATAGTGATATTTCGGGAAATTGCTGCCGAAATACAAGCCAACGCCAGTTGCTACTCCCATGCTCGTGTAGACCTGCAAGCTCAGTTTTATCATAGCCTCCTTCAAGCTTTGGATTTTGCAGGGGATGAACGACTTGCAGAAACACTGGAAACTATTCCGGAGCATATTGCTACACTTCCAGAAATTGAGATATTCCGCCTGGTGTGGGCAATCAGAAACGGCTCTGCAGACCAAGACGCAATCATAAAATTTGTCTTTCGTACAGAGCAGTATTGGCTTTTAGCTTTCTACTGTAACAGTCTCAATGACTGCCAGCAGACTTTAGAAATTATCCATCAAGCAAGATATCTTATTGGGCAGAGTCCAGATATTTTTGACTGTGCGGTGGTCGCTATATGTCAAACCGAAGGGAAAAGCACAGCCTTTACGTTCCTGAAAGGTTATGAAAAGCAGTATGCTACCTTATCTGAATTTTGGATCAGGGCTTACCAATTATCCGAAAGCGAGGAGGGTCGGCAGTGGGCGCTAGATGCCATTATATCCGGAATTAGAGAAGAAAAACTACAATATCGCACGGTTTATACAATAAAGCAGATAATTACTATTTTGTGTCGAGAAAGCAAATATACAGAAGCTCTGGATATATTGCTGTCAATTGATGCGATGGGCCTGGGGGATTCCGATACCGTCCGTATGAAAATTGAGGCATATATGAACACAGGACGACAAATTGATGCTCTGACAGAGATTGAAAGACATTACGAAGAATTAAAGGATGATGTGCAAATTCTTGATACCTTCTTGGCAATTTCTCTTAATTATAAGCGGCCAGTTGCAGAAGCGGTGTTGGCCCATGCGAAAAGATTCAAAAATGCAAGAATCCTGATGTTAGCAGCACAGGTCGAACAGGCTAGACAGAACTCAGGTGAAGCTGGAACGCTTGCTATGCAGTCTATGCTCATTTCCCGTCCAGAAGAAGAATATCTGTTCATCCATGCTTTTCAGTTGCTCATTGAAAGCCCCACTCAGGAGGTGAGTCCACCCAGTCGTGTCACGGGAAATACATATTTTGTAGCGGAAAACCAGCAGGATCACTCTCGTCTTACTTTCTGTATTTATCGGGAACACATACTTCCTCACTCAAACTATCAATGGAAGGATGCACATCATATCGACATGGATACTGCAGTTGGTCTGGGGTTTATGCGTCTGTCGATTGGCGATACCGTTGAAATTCAAGAGAATCAGTATACGATCATTGAAATTGGCCCACTAGCTGGATTCTATTTTCGAGTATGCACGGACAGTTTGGAGCAACAAAAATTAATGTGGCAAATTTCGGCGGATAAACCCGAGGAAATGTTGCAGAGTATCGTGAATCTATTCCAAAAAAATCCTCAATGGAACCGGCAAGATTGGATTCAAAACTATTCAAACCTTTCCCAGATAGCTTGTTCGATATATCTGTTTAAGTCCGGCTCAAGTCTTGAATATGGCCAGTTGATGCGACTGATCGTGGAAGATCCATCGGTAGTGGTCAGGGAGTATGTACTCCCGGTTAGGGAGGATAGCGGCGGAGAATTTGTCATCACCTATACGGCACTAGCTGTGTTGCATCAGCTGGGCATTGATCTACAAGAATTTCACAGCAGAATTATTATTCCAAGTTCTGTAGTAATTGAAACCCAACGGGAAGCAGACAAGATATTAAAAACCAACAGCAGAGATATTGTTGCTTCCTTGGGGGTTCGAGAGGAGCAGGTGCAGTTCATTCAGCCAACAGAAAAGATGATACAAGAAACCACTCAAAAGGCCGTTGCATTCAAACAATATGCCGCAGAGCTTACCAGTGTTGAAAATACACAGGATATTGTTATTCCGGAATTGCAGAACATGGCACTCACCGATCTGATAGGGGTGTGTGACTATGATGCCCTTATCCTGGCCCACACGAGAGATGCAGCATTAGTTACCTGCGAAATGATGACGGCAGGACTGACGCAGATGGAGGTAATGAAATCGGATGTTGTGGGTCTCGCAGATTTCCTTTGCTTGATAGATTTGGAGATTACAGCGCTACTGAATACGCTGAAACAGATGCTGCAGTATCGTTTCTATGCCGTCATCACGCCAACGGTAATCCGACACATAATAGAGGTCTACGATGTGGTTGAAGATGAGAAAAAACAGGTAATTGAAAAGGCGTGGAACGAGGTTTTAGCAATACCAGATGACCTTGCGGACGAATATTACCTTAAAGTCTTTAGTAGTGCCTGTACTGAAACTATTCAGTTGCTAAAAACAGAAGGACTATTTTCTCCACATCCCATCATACATGTATTCAATTGGGCAGTTTTTCACTATTGTGGCGGTAGAATCGAGTGGGGGGTTCGGGAAGGAAGTTTATACTACCGAATTGTTCATATCGATCCAAAGCACACAACAGCGGATATAGAGTTGTCTGGAGATGCGAAAACAGATAGTTCGACCTAAACTGTTGACGTGTCCTACTGCAAGCCTTTGCGACAGTAGCCTTTCATCCTGAACCTCCCGGCACCCTTGTGTACAGGCATCGTAAGCACTTTGCAAGATGATAGTGTCCTCATAACGCAGCCTCCATTTTCTAAAAATTTTCTTTATTTTGGAGATTCTGTCTCTGCCTGTTCATTATGCAATTCAACATACATTAAAAGATTAAAAATTTCGCCGCCATCATCGCACGAAGTGCGATGATGGCGGTATGGTTGCTGAGGCAACCAAGCCAAATCGCATATATGTTATATCACATTTATATTCAAAATTCATGACAAAATTTTAGGGGATGTTTTCCTGTTTATTTGCAGGCACATGACCAGGGGACCCCAATCAACTATTTTTATATGTACGGAAAGCCGCAAAAACACAAGGAATATCGGAACTTTCCAGACTGAAAAATCAGATTTTGGGGTATAGCTCAGCTGGGAGAGCGCTTGAATGGCATTCAAGAGGTCAGCGGTTCGATCCCGCTTATCTCCACCAAAGTAGAGGCTTGTGTAATCACACAGGTCTCTATTTTCATTTCT
>ERZ808037.743-NODE-743-length-26588-cov-4.443891_pt1 | contig 26588 bp, 25 predicted proteins | sample MGYA00380190_ERZ808037 | MGnify/ENA primary metagenome ERZ808037 (study PRJEB31490, sample SAMN06133399) | mouse gut metagenome | isolation source: J9 | host: mice | place: China: Chengdu | collected 2015-05 ...
CTCCGAGCACGCGAACCGTTATCCCCATGAGTTTTCCGGCGGACAGAGACAGCGTATCTGTATCGCCAGGGCGCTGGCTTTAAATCCGGAGTTCGTGGTCTGTGACGAGCCGGTATCGGCGCTGGATGTTTCCATCCAGGCGCAGATCATCAATCTGTTAAAAGACCTGCAGGAGAAGTACAAACTGACTTACCTGTTTATCTCTCACGATCTGAGTGTGGTGGAGCATATATCGGATACGGTGGGCGTTATGTATCTGGGCAATCTGGTGGAGTACGGGGAAACGAAGGATATCTTCAAAAATCCGCTGCATCCCTATACGAAAGCACTGTTCTCGGCGATCCCGATTCCGGATCCCGATGCGAAGATGAACCGGATCGTGCTGGAGGGCAGCATTCCGTCCCCGGCCAATCCGCCTTCCGGCTGTAAGTTCCACACCCGCTGCGCCAACTGTATGGCCAGGTGTAAGGAAGTGGCGCCGCAGCAGAAGGAAATCGAACCCGGACATTACGTTGTGTGCCATCTGTATGACGATGTATAAGAAGAGGAGCACAGCTTGTGTTGCAGTGAGCGGAATGTGGAGGTGTAGACATGGGGCGGCGGGATGAATTTGAAGATGACGGTCGTACCGTCGCTGATATGAGCGACCTGGCAGGCATTGGACTGTTCGGCAGACACTCCGCTGCATGGCAAAGAGTGTCAAAAGGCGATAGAAGAGACAGCGGCAGAGATGAAGGCTGCACAGAGGGCAGCTTGACAGGGAAGAATACCCGGGAGGAGATGCCTTTTACCTGGCAGGAACGGGTACGGTATATTTTTATGGCATTGGGCGCAGCCTTCCTGATCGGCGCGGTATTGCTTGGCGGCGTGGCGGCTGTGATCTGGCTGATCACGTTGTATGATTAGGTAAACAAGGCAGTCTTTAGGAAAATGGAGGTGATGATGTGCCCAATACTAATCTGGAAATAACACAAAACGCTATGGAGGATTTTATCCGGATCCAGGAATATATGATGTTGGCAAAAGAAGAAAATGCAACAAAAACATATGCAAAATTAAAAAAGCAATATCTGTATTTGAAGAGCTTTCTGAATGTGGCAGGGGTTAATCTGACAGATATTGACGAAGTGAAAGAATAACGAGAAAAAAGAAGTATGATTACAGCGGGATGAATAAAAGGAGACGGGCATGATTGTAGATTGTGCCTGTCTTTTTTTGATATTTGTTTACACGTATTGTATAGTTTGCTATAATGATCATATAAAAGTTGAACATTATTGTGAATGGCACTGGAAATATCGCTTATTACGTTGTTTGTCATGCCGTTTGCTACAGTTACAGGCGTTTACTATAGTCACAGGAATAAACGGTCAACGGTGATTTTTTTCAGGGGGGGGGTAAGACCGTTTGAAGATTATGATTGTGGAGGATGAGTCGATCATCCGTAACGGGCTGGTAAAGCATATCAAGTGGGAGAGCCTGGGGATCAACGAGCTGCGGGTGGCGGCGAACACACAGGAGGCGCTTGCGATCTGCGAAAGCTATGTGCCGGATATCGTTGTGTCCGATATTTCCATGCCCGGAGAGAACGGCATTGTGCTGTGTCGGAAGCTGCGGCAGCTTTTTCCGGAGATCGAGATCATCTTCGTCACCGGCTATGCAGACAAGGAATACCTCAAGGCGGCCATTGACCTGCATGCGGTACGGTACGTGGAGAAGCCGATCAACAGGAAGGATATCTCGGAGGCGGTGCAGGAGGCAGTGAGCCGGACTCAGAAGACGAGGGAACATAAGGCGGCGCATCTGCACACGCTTTTTATCGATTCGGCCGCTTTTCCGATCTATACCAGCGGCAAAAACGTATTCCTGGTGGGGATCCTGCATCTGGGGCAGAAAGAGGATCTGGCGGATATCCGCGGGAGGCTGGTGGAAGGGTTTGACGCATGGCTGCGGGAGATAAGAGGAAATATCCTGGTAGAGATCTCGGATCCGACGACGCTCTCGTTTCTGATCGGCGGGGAGGATGTCATCCCGCTTGACGGGGCTGGCAGGAAGGCTTACATACGGGTCGTGGAACAGATTCTTGGTGAAGAATTGAGATGGTTTCTGGCCATGGGCAGTCAGGTGGATGAGACCGAGGCGATCACGGATTCCTGGCAGGCAGCCAGACAGGTGCAGAAGTCGCTGGCTTATCTGGGCTGGAATCATGTGGCATTCCCGGAAGACCTGCAGGGGAATCACAGGCTTGCGATGGATATGACGGTGGTTGACCGTTTTGCGGAGGCTGTGTCCAGGAAAGAGGAAGAGGCGGCCATCGCCCTGCTTGATCAGGTTGCCAGAGAGCTGGAGCAGAAGCAGGTTTATCTGAGCGGGGATGCCCGCCATGTCTATTATTCCCTGAATCTGGTCATCAAGCAGGCGGAACTGGCGCTGCGGTTTGACGATATGAGCATGGAGACGGGCAGAGCAGAAGCGGATTATTTCGAGCATGTGGAGACCTTTGCGGAGATGAATGCGTATCTGCAGAACCGGCTGTCCGGTCTTTTTGAGGGCGGAGAGGCGCAGAAGAGCACTTACGTGGTCAAGCGGACCATGGATTATATCTGGGAAAATTACGGGGATTCTTCCCTGTCGATCAAAGAGCTTGCGGATCATGTCTATCTTACGCCGACTTATCTGAGCAATCTTTTCAAGAAGAGCACCGGTCTGACGATCGGGCAGTATCTGGTGGATGTGAGGATCAGGAAGGCGAAACGGCTGATGAAGGAGCCGAAACTGAAGTTCTATCAGATAGCCTCTATGGTGGGCTATGAAGATTCTAATTATTTTGCCAAGATTTTCAAGAAGAAGACGAATATGACGCCGTCGGAATACAAGGAGAGTTTATCGGTTCGATGAAAAAGATGTTGGACAGGATGTCTATGCAGAAGCGGATGATGATCTATTTCGCGGTGCCTTTGCTGATCATACAGACGGCAGTGGCCGCTGTCTTTTATCCTGTTCTGCTGGAAAAGTACAAAAATCAGCTGGACTATTCCCGGGAACAGTCCGTCAGTCAGGCGGTGTCTTTCGTGGGCAGTTACATTCACAGCATGGAATATCTTGCGCAGATGGTAGAAAATAACAGGGAAATCTACGATATTCTATCAGGCAAGCAATTTAACGGCACCAGAAATCTATATGATCAATATCAGGATTTCTATACGCTGAACAGGGCATTTTCTTCACTGGAATTCTCTAATTCTCTGTATCGGTTCGGAGTGTATATCTCTGAGGATATCGTTTATGCGAATAATAAATACTATATTTTTCCGGATACCAGGCTGATGATTCGGGATGACTATGAGCAGATGACGGAATACTTCGCTATGGGCAGAGATTATCTGGCGCAGAGCGAGGAGCGGAAAGACGTCGGTTCCATGGATACCTACAGCATGTTGACGCTGTATCACCAGATCAGGGACAGCAGCGGCGAAAATGTGCTGGGTGTATGCAGCATCAGCATCGACGGGGAACGTCTGGTGCAGGTGATGGAGAATGCCAACATAACGTCCAACGGGCTGGTTTATCTGGTCAATGCAGAGGGGGAAGGAGCGGTATCTTCCAATGCGGATCTGTTTGAGAAAATAGAGGAGCAGGCTTCCTTTCTGCTCACGAAAGGGGAGCAGGCCTGGGAATCTGTCAGAGTGGGACGGACGGTTTACTATGCGGACCGGGAGCCGATAGAAGATACAGGCTGGCAGCTGGTGGCTTTGATCCCTGAAAGTGAGTATAACGGGCAGTTCCGCGGTCTGGTGCTGAGCGCCGCGGTGGCGGTGGTGGTCATGATGATCATGATCATGGGGGCATCTTACTTTTTGTCCAACTATTATGTGGGCAGGTTGAAAAAACTGAGTATGGAAATGCAGCATCTGCAGGAAGGTGATCTCAATGTACAGCTGCCTTCGATCCAGCAGGGCGATGAGGTGGAAGAGGTATACCGGAACTTCAATTTTATGGTGGGAGAGGTACGCAGGCTGCTGCGGGAGCATTTTCAGCTCGGTAAGGACGCGAGGGTGGCGGAGCTTCGTGTTCTGCAGGCACAGATCAATCCGCATTTTCTGTATAATACACTGGATCTGATCAACTGGATCGCCATGGACTATGAGGCGGAGGATATCGAGAAGATCGCGTGGAATCTGGCCCGTTTTTACCGGCTGAGTCTGAACCACGGCAAGGATCTGATCAGCATCGGTGAAGAGGTGGAGCATGTACAGGTATATGTCAATATCCAGAAATTCCACTATGACGATGCGGTTCATCTTAAGGTCGAGGTTCCGGAAGAACTGCGTTCTCTGGCGTGTCTGAATATTATTCTGCAGCCCTTCGTGGAGAATGCGATCCTGCACGGGATCGGAGAGAGGACGGAGATCAGGCAGTGTTCTATCGTGATCAGGGTAGCGCGGCAGGGGGATGACATTCTTTTTATGGTGAAGGACGACGGCCCCGGCATGACGCAGCAGCAGATGGAGGAGGCCACCGCCTGTAAGATCGATCAGATCAAGGGCGGTTACGGGGTGAAGAATATTAATTTCAGGATAAAGTTATGTTTCGGGGAGGAATACGGCGTCAGGTATGAGAGCGTGCTCGGAGAAGGGACAACGGCGTTTGTATTGATTCCGGCGATGACGATAGAAGAGGCGGAGGAGAAAGTTATGTAAACTATAGTAAACGAAATTTCTAATGTCGTTAACTATAACAGAAAAATACTGTATGTAGGTACTGTGGATACCAGCAAGCCGAATGGCTTGCTTTTTTTTGTGTATTTTGTCGGGAAAAATAAACGGGAAATAAAAAAACATAAAATATTCCTTAATTTCGTAATTTTACTATATTCAAACTGCACAAAGGATTTCCTATAATTTCTATAGCATTTGTTTAACATAAAGAGAAGGAATAAATTTTGTGTGGACAGATGAAATTTAATATTTCAGTAAGGAGGGTATCCATGAAAAAAGAAGGCTTCTTATATGAATTTAAGAAGAACAAAGCACTTTTTGCCATGGCGGCGCCGGCGTTTATTCTGGTTCTCGTCATGCAGTATTTTCCCATGAGCGGCCTGATCCTGGCATTCAAAGAGTATCAGTACAATCTGGGTGTGTTCGGCAGTCCCTTTAACGGGCTGCAAAACTTCGGTTACTTGTTCAATTCAGGAACCGGCTGGCTGATCACCAGAAATACGATCCTCTACAATCTGCTGAATCTGGTGACTTCCCAGCTGCTCGCAGTGGTGATCGCGATCTTTATCACGGAAATACGGGCAAAATATTTTAAGAAAGTAACACAGACAGTCATTCTTCTGCCGTATTTCATTTCGTGGGTTGTAGTCGGCGTATTCGTATTCTCTATCTTCAACTATGAGACAGGGCTGATCAATACCATGATCAATGCCATCGGCGGCGAGAAGGTTAACTTCTACATGATGCCCACGGCATGGCCGGTTATCATCTGTGCGTTTAATGCATGGAAATGGACAGGATACAATTCCGTTATTTATATTGCGGCCGTGACAGGCGTAGACGGAGAGATCAACGAGGCGGCCGAGATCGACGGCGCTACGATCTTCCAGCGGATCCGTTACATAACCTTACCCTCTATCAGACCTACGCTTGTGACGATGGTCCTGCTGCAGGTGGGACGAATCCTGCGCGGCGATTTCGAGATGTTCTACCAGATCGTCGGCAATAATGGACAGCTGTTTAACGCGACAGATGTTATTGATACCTATGTATTCCGTTCCCTGATTACAAATCCTGATATCGGTATGACAGCGGCGGCTACGTTCTACCAGTCAGTACTCTGCTTCGCGATCATCATGATCGTCAATACGGTTGTGAAGAAGATTGACGAAGACTACGCGCTGTTCTAAGAGGAGGGACATTATGGCTAATAAAGATAAAGATTTAATGATGTCGGCGCCGCGCAATATCAAGCTGAGCGCTTCATCCAAAGTATTCTATGTGATCTGTTATGCGATCGTGGCGGTTATCGCCGTGATCTGCCTGATCCCGTTCCTGCTTCTTGTTTCCGGTTCCTTTACGGCGGAGCAGTGGATCAGCTTCCACGGATTCAGTCTGCTGCCGGGAGAGTTCTCTACGGAGGCGTACAACATTATCTTCAAGACGCCGGAACGGATCTTCCGGGCATACGGCGTATCTATTTTTATCACGGCAGTGGGTACTGTTTGCGGTCTGCTGCTGACGACGATCACGGCTTACGTGATCAGCCGTAAAGACTTTAAATATAGAAATGTACTGTCATTCTTCTTCTATTTCACGACGCTGTTTAACGGCGGAATGGTCAGCACCTACATTTTCTATATCCAGTATCTGCATTTGCGGGACAATATGCTGGCGCTGATCCTGCCCGGTATGTTCAATGTTTTCTATCTGTTGATCATGAGAACCTTTGTCAATAATATACCGTTCTCGCTGGTGGAATCCGCGAAACTGGACGGAGCGGGTGAGTGGAGGATCTTCTTTACCATCATCTTCCCGCTTTTGAAGTCCGGACTGGCGACCATCGGCCTGTTCCTGGCACTTGGTTACTGGAATGACTGGTATAATGCGATGCTGTATATGAGCACCGAGGAGAAATATCCGCTGCAGTATATGTTGTATTCCATTCAGCAGCAGACCCAAGCGCTTGCCAGAATTGCCGCACAGGCCGGCATACAGGTGGCAAATCTGCCGTCTAACTCCTTAAAACTGGCAATGGCAGTGGTTGCGACCGGACCGATCGTTATCGTCTATCCGTTCGTACAGAGGTACTTTATCGCAGGTATTACGATCGGCTCCGTGAAGGGCTAAAGGACAGGATTTTGTTGGTACAGCCAAGTTATTTGGCAGCAAATAAATTATGCAATGATAACCATAAGGAGGTAAAAAAGAATGAAAAAGAAACTGGTTGCAGTATTACTTGCAGCAACAATGTCGCTTGGTCTGCTTGCAGGCTGTGGAGGTTCAGGCGGAGCGTCTTCCTCAGGAGATGCAGCGTCTTCGGGAAGCTCCTCAGAGGCAGGCGCAACGGGAGAGGTTGACACGTCCAAAGAGGTGGAACTGGTGATGTACGTGATCAGTGACAGACCGGCCGGACAGGATATTGTGGACGAGAATCTGAATACCCTGTTGAAGGAAAAGCTGAATTGTACTTTGAAGATCAACTGGATCGGCTGGGCGGAGTATGCACAGAAGTATCCGCTGCTGTTCTCATCGGGTGAAGAGTTTGATATGGCATATTGTGCAGGCTGGCTTGGTTTTGCAAACCTGGCACAGAGAGGCGCGTTTATGGCATTGGATGATCTGCTTCCTGCATATGCGCCGGATAACTATGCAATGCACTCTGAATCCGCGCTGCAGCAGGCAACGATCAACGGCAAACTGTATGCAGTTCCTACGCTGCTGCCCACTTATACGACCTATGGAAGTATTTACCGTGGCGATATTGCGGCGGAAGCAGGCATCACGGGTCCGATCGATACGTTTGAGAAGGTAGAGGAGTTTGCGGATTATGTGGTTGCAAATCATCCGGAGATGGAAGCGCTTGACCAGTATTCGGCAGGACCGGAGCTGTCTCTTGTGTGGACGAGAATGGACGGCCTTATGGATGTTGATTCCAACATGCGTTATCTGTTCTATGATCCTTCGGAAGAGCATCCGACAGTCAAGGCGATCTATGATCTTGATGGTGTGACAGAATTCTATCAGATGTGTAAGGAGTGGTGCGATAAGGGATATTGGAGTAAGTCCGCACTGGCTGATACGGATTCCCAGAAGACACAGAATGGTAAAGCGGCTATGCGTTTCCACAACATCGACTCCTGGTCAGGCGTATGCGTACTGCATCCCGAATGGGATTTCCAGTATGGCCCGATGACAAAAGACATAGCGCATCTGCCGTATACACAGGATTGTATGGTCATCTCCAACACGGCGAAGAATCCGGAGAGAGCGTTGGCGTTCTGGAATCTGCTGACCACGGATCAGGAAGTATATGACGCGCTGTACTACGGTGTACTTGGAACAAGCTATGAGCTGAACGACGAAGGACAGTTCACGATCCTGGACACCGATCTGTATGCGACCAATGCAATGTGGGCAGCACGTACCATGGATCTGAACCGTAACCAGGCCGGTGTACCCGAGACTTATGATACCCTGCGGCAGGAATGGGAAGGAAAGATCAAGGAAGGCGTCGGAGCCGAGAAATTTACCGGTTTTGTCATGGATACTTCCAGCATCAGCACGGAAGTTGCGGCATGTACCAATGCGAGACAGCAGTATGGCTGGCCGTTGGAGCTGGGTTATACAGATAATGTAGAAGCATCGATCGAGGAATACAAAGCTGCAATGCAGGCTGCAGGAATCGATAAGGTGATCGCAGAGTGTCAGAAACAGCTGGATGCCTATCTGGAGAGTCTGAACTAAGAGACGATTACAGGCGATATAGAATGACGGAATGATTGTGTTAAGGGATATTGGGGTTGATGAGTGATTTGTCAACCCCTCTTTTTTAAAAGGAAAAATAAACAGGATCCGATGAAGAGTGCAGCGGTGAGGGGAAGGTGTCCTCACTGCAAAGCGCTTCGGAATGGAGGAAGGTTGAAAAATCACACTGATGTGCTGATTTTTCAACTGCGAGTTTGTGCCGGAGCCACAAACTCGAGATCGCAGAGCCAAATTTAAAATTTGGCTCGCGGCCTTCGCAAAAGAACTGCTTCGGCATGGAGGTAAGAATGAAAAAAGCAACAATGTACACAACGATACTGGGCAGTGACGGCGTCAGGCAGGAAACCTACGAGACGAGTCTGGTGCCCGACAGTAAGGCGCAGGAGATGGATGTGGTGAATGTATATCCCCGCAAGCGGTATCAGGTCATACAGGGCTTCGGTGCGGCGCTCACGGAGTCGGCCGGTTACACGCTGGCGCGGATGAGCAGGGAGAAGCAGAAAGAGATCGTAAAGTCCTGTTACGGCAGGGACGGGCTTGGTTATACGCTTGGCAGAATACATATGGACAGCTGCGATTTTTCCGTCAGCAACTACTGTGCGGTGGAAGATCCCGGGGATGCCGCGTTTGGTGATTTTACACTGGAACGGGATGCGAAATATGTACAGCCGTTAATCAAAATGGCGGAGGAAGCGTTGGGACAGCCGGTATCGCTGCTGCTTTCCCCCTGGTCGCCGCCGGCTTTTATGAAAGAGACCGGCGTGCGCAATGGCGGCGGACACCTGCGCAGGGAATGTTATCAGGCCTATGCGGATTATGTGGTGAAGTATATCACGGCGTATCAGAAACAGGGCATACAAATTTCCTGTATGACGGTGCAGAATGAGCCGCTGGCCGTCCAGACATGGGATTCCTGCGAGTATACGGCGGAGGAAGAGAAGGAATTCCTGCGGGATTATCTGTATCCGGCTCTGAAAGAGAACGGGCTTGCGCATGTGAAACTGTATATCTGGGATCACAACAAGGAACGGGTCTATGAGCGGGCCTGTGAGATCGTGGATGAGACGACCAGGGACATGGTGGCAGGCGTGGCCTATCACTGGTATTCGGGAGATCATTTTGCGACTTTGCAGATGGTGCGGGAGGACTTCCCGGAACTGCTTTTGATGCGTAGCGAGGGCTGTGTAGAGTACGCGCGGGGTGCGGAACATGTGCCGGACGATATGCGCCATGCCAGACTGTACGCTCATGATCTGATCGGGGATCTGAACCATGGAATGAACAGCTGGCTGGACTGGAACCTTGTGCTGGACGAACAGGGCGGCCCCAATCACGTGGGGAATTTCTGTAACGCGCCGGTGATGTGCGATACGACCACAGACACGGTGGAAGTGAAACCCATGTTCCATGCCATCGGACAGTTCAGTAAATATATCAGGCCGGGTGCGGTGCGGATCGGGTGCTCCAGCTTTTCACCGGAGGTGGAAGTGACTGCGGCGCAGAATCCGGACGGTTCCGTAGCGGTGGTGATCCTGTACACCGGTCAGGGCAGGAAGATGATCCATCTGCGTACAGAAGGGATGATCACGAGAGTCGTTGTACCGGAGAACAGTATTTCGACAGTTGTTTTGGAGTAAGAAAAAAGGAGGGGAAAATCATGTATATCAAAGGCGTTAATCTGGGAAACTGGCTTGTGTTGGAGAAGTGGATGAGTCCGGGACTTTTTGCGGGGACGACGGCGGAGGATGAGTATTATCTGCCCACGCAGCTTCCCCGGGATGTGTATGAGGCGCGGATCAGAACCCATCGCGCGGAGTATATCACGGAGCGGGATTTTACGCGGATCAAAGCCATGGGCATGAATACCGTGCGGATTCCGGTGCCGTACTTTATCTTCGGGGACAGGGAACCCTTTATCGGCTGTGTGGAAGAGCTGGATCGTGCCTTTTGCTGGGCGGAACGCTACGGGCTTAAGATCCTGGTGGATCTGCATACCGCGCCGGACAGCCAGAACGGTTTCGACAACGGCGGTATCAGCGGTGTGTGCAAGTGGTCTCAGGAGCCGGAGGAAGTGGAGTTTGAGCTGACTGTGCTGGAGCGGCTGGCTAAGCGATACGGCCAGAGAGAAGGGCTGTGGGGCATTGAAGTGATCAATGAGCCCATCACGGAAGAAATCTGGAACCAGATGGATGTGCCGGCGCGTTATCCGGCCGTGGACCCGAAGAAGGCGGAAGGAACAGGGCCCAATACGCTGGCGTTCATCCGGCAGTTCTATCTGGATGCCTATGACCGACTGCGCAGGTATCTGCCGGAGGAAAAGTGCGTGGTGATCCACGATGCGTTCCTGCTGAAAGCATGGAAAGATTTCATGCGCGAAGACAAGTATAAGAACGTGGTGTTGGATACGCACCAGTATCTGATGATGGCGGAAGGGATGGGCTGCGAGCAGACCGTAGAGGGCTATTTGAAGTTCATCAAGGAGAATTACGAGGCTGATATCCGGGAAATGCAGCAGTACTTCCCGGTGATCTGCGGCGAGTGGTGTCTCTTCAACTCACTGGCGGTGGGAAAAGACACGAAGGGCGGTCAGACCGTGCTAAACGGTCAGGAAGGCATGTCAAAAGAGAGTATCAGCGACGCGGAGAAGAAGCAAATCTACAGAGCTCTGGCGGATGCACAGCTGGAAGCATGGAAGGCAGGCAGCGGCTATTTCTACTGGAGCTACAAACTGCTTGTCGATACCGTGAACGAGACCGGCTGGGTAGGCTGGGACAGCTGGGATCTTGGCCGGTGCGTGGATTTCGGGTGGTTTCCGGTGGAGTGACCTGCAGGGATGTATATTGGGGAAGCGGCAGAGAGATCTGCCACTTCCTGCTGCAAGTCGGGATTCTGCTTGGACGCTTAGGCTGTTCGTCCGGACTGTATATTTAAACTATATTTATAAAAAGGTATTGTAATGGCAGGGAGATTCTGCTATAGTAGCTTTATCAATTCAAAGTGAAGCTCTTATTTCTATCAGGCGGCGCTGACCGACAGTGCCTGCATGAAGGAAATCTGCATCGGCATTTCGCCGTATATTCACGGAAGAAGAAATCAGATAAGACAGGCAGAGAGGAAGCCGGCAGTTTATCCGTGCGGCGGCTGTTTCGTATATTCGTACAGTGCATACTCTGCCGGAAGGAGGATGAATGGGCTATACGAAAAGAACACTGCAGGAACTGAATCTGATCGATAATTTCCTGTCAAACGCCATTGCTTCGAATCAGGAGATCAATGAACCGTTTTACCGGCTGCTGTTATCCGTGCTGCTTGGAAAGAAGCTGAATAAAATACGGGTGCTGTCACAGCAGATCGTTCCGGGCGTTTCACCGAATCTGCGGGGGATCCGGATGGATGTGGAGATCACGGAGTACGATGAAGAGACGGTGACGACGGTGTATGACCTGGAGCCGCATCTGAAAGACGGACTTCACCTGCCGAGGCATAACAGATATTATCAGGCGAAAATAGACGGCAGGTCAGTAAAAAGCGGCTTGAAAGATTTTTCCGAAATATCGGATCTGTATATCATTACGATCACAAATTATGATCTGTTCGGCAGAGATTACATGATGTACACGGTTCATAACAGGTGTGATGAAGTGCCGGAACTGGAGTATGACGATGGACTCAATTTTATTTATTTTTACACAAAAGGACAAAAAGGTGGTAGCCAGGCGATAAAAAATATGCTAACATATATTCAAAATAGTGATAGCAAAAACGCGGTGGATGATGCGACCAGAATGATGGATTCCTATGTGGAGAAGGTGAAAAATCTGCCGGAAGTGGAGGCGGGATTTATGACGTTGGGTGATTGGATCGACAGTATTGTAGAAGAGGCGGTAGAAGAAGCAAAGCGGGATATGCGCGAAGAGATGGCCGAAGAAGTGAAGCAGACGATCTCAGGTGAGATAACACAGTCGGTCACGGAGGAAGTAACGAAAGCGGTGACAGAGGAAGTAACGAAAACGGTCACGAAGGAAGTAACGAGTGCAGTGACAAAAGAAGTCCGGGAGCAGGACATGAAGATCATTGTTGAGATGCTTCAGGAATACAATGCCACAAAAGAAAATGCGGTGATAAAATTACAGGCGAAATTTCCCCAAAACGCCGGGCTGGCGGCGGAAATCGTGGAGAAATACTGGCAGGAGAATTGAGTTGTGCGATGCCTTAATATTCCATAGTGTTCTTCTATTGTTTATAATGGTTTATGTCGGAACGCGTCAGCAGACCGACGGGAAATATGTTGGAATTGTATGAATAAGGTTACTGTCTGGTATGAATGTGCATTCTTATGGAGCAGCGACGGCAGCGGACCAGTAAGAAGATGGAGGAGTACTTATGGAGACATTAAACATGACAGCGGCGAGAGATCAGAAACAATTTTACAAACTTCTGGACAATCTGATCAATACTAACAAAGAGTTCCAGATTATGATAACGGTTCCTTCGGGGACAAAAGATACGGCTGTACCGGAGAAAGAGGTGGTTCTGCCTGCTTTTTTGACAAGGGATCTTGAGAAGGATGTGACGGATATGATCCACGAGATCGGTGTACCGGCGCATATCAAAGGATACCAGTATCTGCGGGAGGCGATCATGATGTCGGTGGAGGATGTGGAAATGCTGGGATCGATCACTAAAGTGCTGTACCCGACCATCGCGAAGAAATACCAGACTACGCCCAGCCGGGTGGAGCGCGCCATCCGTCACGCGATCGAGGTTGCATGGTCCAGAGGAAGGATGGAGACGTTGGACGCCCTGTTTGGGTATACCATCAATACCGGCAAGGGCAAACCCACCAACTCGGAGTTTATCGCTCTGATCGCGGATAAGATAAGACTGCAGTACAGGCACTGATATTTTTCAAAATAAGCCTTTTATTGCCATCCAAAATGCTGTATAATAAAGGTTAATGACTGGAGAAGACAGGACAATCTATATTTTGGAGGGTTAGCATGAAAAATATTTTGTTTGTTGCATCGGAAGGGGTTCCATTTATTAAGACAGGAGGTTTGGCAGATGTGATCGGTTCTCTGCCGAAATGTATTGACAGAGAATACTTTGATATCCGGGTGATTCTTCCCAAATATACCTGTATGAAACAGGAGATGAAGGATAAACTCACCTATAAGACACATTTTTACATGGACTTCCACTGGAAAGAGGAATACGTCGGCATTCTGGAGGCAGAGGTTGAAGGGGTGAAGTATTATTTCATCGACAACGAGAGCTTCTTTGGCGGCTTTAAACCTTACAGTGACAACGCCTTGTTTGAGATCGAGAAATATGCATTTTTCTGTAAGGCGGCGCTGTCGATCCTGCCGGTGATCGATTTCAGGCCGGATCTGATCCACTGTCATGACTGGCAGACAGGTCTGATTCCCGTATATTTGAAGGAGCGGTTCCAGGGCGGCGATTTCTACAGGGGCATCAAGACGGTGATGACGATACATAACCTGAAATTCCAGGGTAAATGGAGTGTCAAGGAAGTCAAGGAGATTACGGGGCTGCCGGATTACTTCTTTACTTCGGATAAGCTGGAGGCTTATAAGGATGCCAATCTCTTAAAGGGCGGTCTTGTATATGCGGACGCGATCACGACGGTCAGCGATACTTATGCGGAAGAGATCAAGACGGCTTTCTACGGCGAGGGATTAGACGGACTGATGCGTGCGAGAGCGGCGGATCTGCGTGGTATCGTCAACGGGGTGGATTACACGGATTTCAGTCCGGAAGTAGATACGAACATCGAGTTTAATTACAATGCGGTGAACTTCCGCAAGGAGAAAGTGAAGAACAAACGTGCCCTGCAGGCGGAGCTGGGATTGAATCAGGATGACAAGGCGATGATGATCGGTATTGTATCCCGCCTGACAGACCAGAAGGGCTTCGATCTGATCGCTTATGTGATGGATGAGCTTTGTCAGGACAATGTACAGATCGTGGTGCTGGGGACCGGCCAGGAGCAGTATGAGAACATGTTCCGTCATTTTGACTGGAAATACCATGGCAAGGTATCGGCTAACATCTATTACTCCGACGCACTGTCCCATAAGATCTATGCGGCCAGCGACGCATTCCTGATGCCTTCGCTCTTTGAGCCCTGCGGTTTGAGCCAGCTGATGTCACTGCGTTACGGCACGCTGCCGATCGTGCGTGAGACGGGCGGCCTGAAGGATACGGTGGCGCCTTACAATGAATATGAAGGCACCGGTACGGGATTCAGCTTTAAGAACTATAATGCGCATGAGATGCTGGGTACGATCCGTTATGCAGAGCATATCTATTATGATAAGAAGCGTGAGTGGAACAAGATTGTGGACCGGGCCATGGCAGTTGATTTCTCATGGCATGTTTCGGCCAGGAAATATCAGGAGATGTATGACTGGTTGATCGGATAAACAGGATCAGGGTAAACGACAGCGGAGCAAGCAGTGGAACCTGTCAGTGCAGGACGTAAGGAATGCCTGACAGGCTGCCGTGCTTGCTCCGATATCTTGCAGCGGTCTGAATCTGGAGTTTGCTGCCCGGCAGACTCTTTTTACCATGTAGAAGCATATTGGCAGCTCGGAGGTGTGCATGGGCGGACAAAAGAAACAGAATAATTTTGTGCTGCAGGCGGGGATCCTGGCAGCGGCGGGCATGATCGTCAAGGTGATCAGCCTGATCTACCGCAGTCCGCTTCTGAGTATCATCGGTCTGGAAGGTAACGGCTACTACAGTGAGGCGATCAATATCTATACGATCATCCTCCTGATCTCTTCCTACAGTATTCCCTCGGCAATCTCCAAAGTGATCGCACAGAAGATGGCCTTCAAAGAATATCAGAATGCGCAGCGGGTTTTCCGGTGTGCACTTTTATATGTTCTGATCGTGGGCGGTGTGGCTTCGATCGCCACATTTGCGGCGGCTTCCTGGCTGGTGGGGGAACATTCGGTGGTGGCGCTGCGGGTGCTTGCGCCGACGATTTTTTTCTCCGGCTTCCTGGGAGTATTCCGGGGGTATTTTCAGGCGCACGGCTCGATGATGCATACGTCCCTGTCGCAGATCTTAGAGCAGATCCTGAATGCGGTGGTCAGTATTCTGGCGGCCCATCTGCTGATGAAGACGGTGGCAGAGAAGGATCAGACCACTCAGGCGATCTACGGCTCTGCGGGCAGTGCGCTGGGGACGGGGGCCGGCGTGGTGACGGCGCTGCTGTTTATGCTTGCCATGTATATGCTGAACCGTCAGATGATCGACAGGCGGGTACGGTATGACAGGACAAAGGAGATCGACAGCTACGGGGAGATCACAAAGACGATCTTTACGGTAGTCACGCCCTTTATTCTGAGTACTTTTATCTACAACTGTTCCACTGTAGTGAATATGAAGATCTACAAGTGGATCCTGATGGATTTCAAGAATGTGGATTACGTAACGGTTGCTATTGATTACGGGATCTTTGCGACGCAGGCGGTGTCTGTTGTCAATATACCGATTGCCATTGCCTCGGCGATGTCTTCGGCCACGATTCCGGGGGTGGCGACTTCGTTTGTCCGCAAAGAATATAAGAAGACGAGAAAACAGGTGACAAAGGCCATCCGCATGACGATGCTGGTCTCCATACCGGCTGCCATGGGACTGGGGCTGCTGGCACAGCCTGTGATGCAGTTTATCTTTCCGCAGAAGGATTCGCTGGAGAAGGCGTCAGGTCTGTTGGCGGCCCTGGCTGTGTCGGTGGTGCTGTACGGGCTGTCAACGCTGACGAATGCGGTGCTGCAGGGAATCGGCCGGGTGAATACGCCGGTGATCCATGCGGCTGTGGCGCTGGTGATCCAGATAGCGGCCCTGATCGCGATGTTATTGTATACGGATCTGAATCTGTATGCGCTTGTGTGTGCGAATATTATCTATTCGCTGGTGGTGTGTATCTTAAATCAGATTTCAGTCAGAAAACACCTGAAATATAAACAGGAGATGATGAAGACCTTCGTCAAGCCGCTGGTTTCGGCCGTGGTAATGGGCGCGGTGGCATTCGGCGTTTACCATGGTCTGTATCTGATCCTGCCGGTGAGCCGGATCGTGCTTCTGATCGCCATCGGGCTGGGCGCCTGTGTCTACTTTGTGATGATCCTTTTTATCGGCGGTGTGAATGAGCAGGAACTGCGGGCCTTCCCGAAGGGTGCCATGCTGGTGCATGTGGCGCAGAAGCTGCATCTGTTAAAACAGACAAGATAAGACCGGCGGTCAAAAAATAAAACAGAAATATCGAACAGAAAATAAAAAATTGCAGGAATAAATGATTGTCCAAATACAAATACTGTATGCGACAATCATTTTTTATTTCAGGAGGTAAAATCTTATGGCAAACTTATCAGAGTTGGATTTACAGAATCTTCGCCACCTTATGGGCGGCTATGATGTAACGCACTGCAAGATGAAGGAGTATGCGGAGTGTGCATCTGACACGAAGGTGAAGCAGTTTTTTGAAAAAGGCGCACAGTCTGCGATGCAGAACAAGCAGCAGCTGATGGATTATTTAAGATAACAGGAAAGAAGGAGACTCTATTATGCAGATGGAAGAAAAGACAATGGTAGCGGATACGCTTACCGGTATTAACGGAGAACTGGTTCGTTTCGGGGAGATGATCGCCCAGACGGAGAACAAGGAGTTAAAGCAGACATTAAAGCAGTTCCGCAATGCCTGTGAGCAGTCACAGGAAGAATTATATCAGATCGCGCGTGAGAAATCTTATTATGTGCCGGCGGCAAAGGCCACGCAGGAAGAGATCGATCATGTGAGATCCCTGTTTACGTCAAGCACACTGTAAAAGTAAGCCCCCGTAAGGAACCTGTCCATATCGGACAGGCACCCTGCGGGGGTCTTGTCACGCCTGCGTTATTTCATGACCTGCTGAATGCCGGAAATATCCGAATCAATGGCCATCGAGAAGTTGGTGTAGTATACCACGAAGCCGGGTTTGGAGCCGGCGGGCTTCTTTACGTGTTTCTTCTGAATGTAGTCGATCTCCACCTTGGCCTGCTCGCGTCCTTTGGAATAGTAGGCGGCAAGACGGGCAGCTTCCTCGAAGGTGCGGTCGGGCAATTCCTGGCCTTCCGTCTTGACGATCACGTGGGAACCGGCCTTTTTCTTGGCGTGGAACCACCAGTCGTTGCCGGTGGCGAATTTGAAGGTCAGCTCGTCATTCTGAAAGTTATTCTTGCCCACATACATATGAAAGCCGTCACTGCTGATATAGTGAAAGGGACGGCTGGTGATCCGGGCTTTCTTCGGGCCGCCTTTTCTGCGGATGTAGCCGCTCTCGATCAGTTCCTCCTTGATCTGCACCAGATCTTCTTCCTGCATGGCGATATCCAGGGCCGCCAGAATAGACTCCAGATGTTCGATCTCTTCCTTAACCTGTACGGTCAGCTCTGAGAGCGCTTCGTAGGTGCGTTTGAGCTTACCGTATTTCTCGAAATATTTCTGCGCGTTTTCCAGAGGCGTGAGCGTGGGATCGAGAGGTATCGTGATCATCTCGTTTGTGTAATAGTTGAGCGCCTCCATGGATTTGGAATCGGGTGTTATGTTATAGCCGTAGGTGTTGATGAGTTCTCCGTATACTTTATATTTGTCCTTTTTCTCCGTATCCTGCATCTGTTTTGTCTGCAGGTCGTATTTCTTGACATTGCGCTCCAGGGCGGTCTGTACGATCCTGCGCAGATCTGCGGATTTCTGCCGGATGCGGGTTATCATGCTGCGCTGCGCATAGTACTGCTCGAGAACGGCGCTGATGGAGGAAAAGGGGACCGTGCGCTTGTCCGCATAGAGCGTCAGCGGCAGGGAGGAAAATTCGATCGGTTCCTGTCCGTCATAAACGATGGCAGGCGCAAAGGAGCCGGTGACGATCTGTCCCATCATGGCGGTGAGCGTGTCGTGGAGGGTGTGCAGTGCAGTTTCTTCCAGAGCGTTTGCGGGCAGGTCTGCGTCGATACCGGCCCGGTAACATACTTCCTGCGCCATGATGGGGGAGATGCCGGTATAGGAAGAGTAGAGCGCCTTATAGACTGCCATCGGTTTTGCCCGCATATGGTCACAGAAGTTTCCATAAGTCAGGGGTATCAGCCCTTCTTCTCCATACTGCGGGCAGAAGCACAGCGGGTTTTGCTTGTCCTGTGTCTGCGGGATAAAATAGTTCCGACCGGGCAGTACTTCCCGGACGGAGCTGACCATGCCGGAAATGTGCTTGATGCTGTCGATGATCATATCTTTCTCGTCGCAGAAGATGATATTGCTGTGCTTGCCCATCACTTCGATGATCAGCTTCTTGCGACACAGGTCGCCCAGTTCGTTTAAGTGCTCCAGTTCCAGATGGAGGATGCGCTCCAGACCGGGCTGTGTGATGTCCACGATCCGTGCATTCTGCAGATGCTTGCGCAGCAGCATACAGAATCCCGGCGCGGTCATGGGACTGGGCTTGTTGGCCTGCGTCAGATAGACTAAAGGCAGGGAGGCATCCGCAGACAGAAGGAGTCTGTACTGGGAGCCGTTATTTTTTACAGTCAGCAGCAGTTCGTCGCTTTCGGGCTGGGCGATCTTGTAGATGCGTCCGCCGGAAAGGGCCTGCCGCAGTTCCGATACAATATTTGCAATGGTAATTCCGTCAAAAGCCATGATCGATCCTCACAGTCTGTTATCTTTTTTATTTTTTCTATTTTATAATAAGTGCAGGGAATTTTCAACTTTCTTGACTACGCCGGGTAATTATTCTATAATAAAATCTGTACGCACAGGCAGTGTGCCTACACAACACAGGAAAGGCAAGTGCACGACTATGATAAAGAGTATGACCGGTTTCGGCAGATGTGAGATCGCCAGAGGAGAGCGCAGGATCAGCGTGGAGATGAAATCCGTCAATCACAGGTATCTGGATGTGAGTATCAAAATGCCCAAGAAGCTGAACTTTTTCGAGGCGGCGATACGCGGTGAGTTAAAGAACCATATTCAGCGGGGGAAAGTAGACCTTTTTATTACCTATGAGGATTTCACGGAGTCTAATGTGTGCGTGAAATACAATAAGGAACTTGCAGCAGAGTATATGCTGTATCTCAACAGGATGGCGGAGGACTTTTCTCTGGAAAATGATATCCGTGTGTCCGCCCTGTCCAGATATCCGGAGATTCTCAGCATGGAGGAGCAGACACTGGACGAGGATGAGCTCTGGCAGCTGTTGGAGGAAGCAGTCAGAGGCGCCGCGGAAGGATTCGTGGAGACCAGGATCCGGGAAGGCGAGAATCTGAAGAACGACCTGATCGGCAAGCTGGACGGTATGCTGGCGCATGTGGATTACATTACGGAGCGTTCACCCCAGATCATTGCGGAGTATAAACAGAAGCTGCGGGACAAGGTGAAGGAACTGCTGGAGGACGCGAAGGTGGACGAGAACCGTCTGCTTATGGAAGTGACGATCTTTGCGGATAAGGTATGCGTGGATGAAGAGCTGGTGCGGCTGCGGAGTCATATCGAGACGACGAAGGAGAATCTGCAGCAGGGCGGCAGCATCGGGCGCAAGCTGGACTTTATCGCGCAGGAGATGAACCGTGAGGCGAATACCATTTTGTCCAAGACCAGCGATCTGGAGATATCGAACCGGGCCATTGAATTGAAGACGGAGATCGAGAAGGTGCGCGAGCAGATTCAGAATATTGAATAAACGTGACGGTGAAAGAGAGGCGTTCAGGCATGGGAAGGCTGATTCATGTAGGGTTCGGCAACGTGGTCAATACGGGCAAGATCATCGCGATCGTCAGCCCGGATTCTGCGCCAATCAAGCGTCTGGTGCAGAAGGCCAGGGAGGCAGGAACGGCGATCGACGCTACACAGGGGCGTAAAACGAAGGCAGTGCTGGTGATGGAGAATAACCAGATCGTGCTGTCGGCTTTACTTCCGGAGACCATCTCCGGCAGAGCACAGATGGAAGGCGGAGAGGCAGATGAAGCGTAAAGGTATTTTGATTATTATTTCCGGGTTTTCGGGAGCGGGGAAAGGCACCCTGGTCAAGAGGCTGGTGGAGAAATATGACGGGTATGCGTTGTCTATTTCTGCAACGACCAGAGAACCCAGGCCCGGAGAAGTGGACGGCAGGGAATATTTTTTCCTGAAAAAAGAGGAGTTCGAGCGTAAGATCGCGGAGAGCGGGCTGATAGAATACGCCTGTTATTGTGACAATTATTACGGGACACCGCGGGAATACGTGGAGAATCAGCTGGCGGACGGCAGGGACGTTATCCTGGAGATTGAGATTCAGGGAGCCCATAAGGTGAAGGAGCAGTATCCTGATGCTCTGACGCTTTTTGTCATGACGCCGGGGGCGGAGGAGCTCAGATACAGACTGGAGAGCCGGGGCACGGAATCGGCGGAAGTGATCGAGAAGCGTATGCAGCGTGCGGCGCAGGAGGCGCTCGGCATCGAGAAATATGAGTATATCGTGGTGAACGACAATCTGGAGAAGTGCGTCGATGAGGTGCACCGTATCATTATTGCAGCGCACAATGCATCGCATAGAAATATGGAATTTATTGATAATATCAGAAGGGAACTGGAAGGAGAAAAATAATGTTACATCCATCTTATGCAGATTTGATCAATGTAGTAAACAGCGGCGTAGAGGAGGGGGAGGATCCGGTAGTAAACAGCAGATATTCTATCGTGATGGCCACTTCCAAAAGAGCGAGGCAGATCATTGCCGGGGATGAGCAGCTGGTGGACGGCAGAGGCAAGAAAGCGCTGTCTGTGGCTGTGGAAGAGCTGAATCAGAGCAAGATCAAGATCCTGAGCGAGGAAGAGAAGGAAGAAGAGACAGAAGCGGAAGCGTAACGGCAGGATGGTGCTGTCAGAAAGACTGTAGGGAGCATGAAAAAGAAAATATTGTTTGTATCGCTCGGCTGTGACAAGAATCTGGTGGATTCCGAGATGATGCTGGGGATGCTTTTGAAGAACGGATACGAGTTTACCGATGACGAGCGGGAAGCGGATGTGGTGGTGGTCAATACCTGCTGCTTTATCAACGATGCCAAGGAAGAAAGCATCAATACCATTCTGGAGATGGCGAAGCTGCGGGAGAGCGGGGCCATCGAGGGGCTGATCGTGGCGGGGTGTCTCGCCCAGCGTTACCGGGAAGAAATCCAGAAGGAAATCCCGGAGGTGGATGCCATTATCGGCACCATGGCGATCGACGAGATCGTACTGACTCTGGAGGAAGTCTGTAAAGGGGTCAGGCATAACCGTTACAGGAGCCTGGAGGAGAAACCGCTGACGGGCGTGGACCGTGTGGTGACGACAGGCGGCCATTATGCATATCTGAAGATCGCGGAAGGGTGTGATAAGCACTGCACTTACTGTATCATTCCCAAAGTGCGCGGCAGTTACCGCAGTGTGCCGATGGAGAGTCTGGTAGAGGAGGCCGCCCGTCTGGCAGAGCAGGGCGTCAGGGAACTGATCCTGGTGGCCCAGGAGACGACGCTGTACGGGATGGATCTTTACGGACATAAGGCGCTGCCGGAGCTTTTACACAGACTTTGCGGGATCAGCGGCCTGTACTGGATACGGATCTTGTACTGTTATCCGGAGGAGATCGACGATGCGCTGATCGAGACGATCCGGCAGGAGAAGAAGATCTGTCATTATCTGGATCTGCCGATCCAGCACGCTTCCGACAGGATCCTTAAGAGAATGGGGCGCAGGACAGACAGGGCGCAGCTGGAGCGGATCATCGAAAGGCTGCGGCAGGAGATTCCGGATATCTGTCTGCGGACCACGCTGATCACCGGTTTTCCGGGTGAGACGAAGGAAGATCATGAACAGCTGCTTGACTTTATTGACCGCATGGAGTTTGACCGTCTGGGGGTCTTTACCTATTCACAGGAGGAAGATACGCCGGCGGCGCTTATGGAAGACCAGATAGAAGAGGAAGTCAAACAGAAGCGCTTCGCGGAACTGATGGAACTGCAGCAGGAGATCGCTTTTGCGGTGGCGGAAGATATGGTCGGCAGGGTGGTCACGGCTGTGGTCGAAGGCAGGGTCGCCGACGAGAATGCCTATGTGGCGCGGACATATAGAGATGCGCCGGGCGTGGATGGTCTGCTGTTCGTGAATACGGAACGGGAGCTGATAACGGGTGATTTTGTTAAAGTGAGAGTTAGTGATGTCTATGAATATGATCTGATGGGAGTGTTGGAAGATGAATTTACCGAATAAACTGACAATGTTTCGTGTGATTTTGATCCCTTTTTTTGTAGTGTTTCTTTTGGTTGATATAACACCTGTTGACAAATGGATAGCACTTGCTATTTTTATCATCGCCAGTCTGACCGACATGTTGGACGGCAAGATTGCCCGCAAATATAATCTGGTAACGAATTTCGGCAAGTTTATGGATCCGCTGGCGGATAAGCTGCTTGTCTGCTCCGCGCTTGTCTGTCTGGTGGCGGTTGACAGGATTCCGGCCTGGATGGTCATTGTGATCATCGCCAGAGAATTCATTATCAGCGGTTTCAGGCTGGTGGCCTCGGACAACGGCGTCGTGATCGCGGCAAGCTACTGGGGGAAGTTTAAGACGACTTTTCAGATCATCATGATCTGTCTGATGATCGCGGATCTTGCGGCGCTGCAGCTTTTGACCACGATCGTGACATGGGTTGCGGTAATTCTGACAGTAGTGTCATTGGTGGATTATCTGGTAAAAAACAAAGAGGTCATGAAGGATACGAAGTGATCCGGCACAGGGCGGATCGTTGAGAGGGCAAAGAACCGGCAGAGGCACAAACACCGGGGCTTACGAGTTGTACGGCGGCGCAAAGTGCGCAGACGCCGCGGAGGAATGGAGATATGATCGTAGAACTGATTTCAGTAGGGACAGAAATTTTGTTGGGCAATATCGTGAATACCAATGCGGCCTATCTGTCTGAAAAGTGTGCCGGACTGGGACTCTCCTGCTTCTATCAGGATGTGGTGGGAGACAATGAGGACAGATTGTATGAGACGATAAAGACGGCGCTTGGCAGGGCCGATATCCTGTTGCTGTCAGGAGGACTGGGGCCGACGCAGGACGATCTGACGAAGGAAGTGGCGGCCAGGGTCATGGGCAGGCCGCTGTATCTTCACGAGGAGAGCAAGGCGGCCATTCAGTCTTTTTTTGAAAAAAGAGGATTGGAGATCACGGACAATAACTGGAAGCAGGCCATGGTGCCGGAGGGCTGCAGTGTGGTGGCAAATCCGAACGGTACTGCGCCGGGTATCATTATGGCTCAGGACGGTAAACATGTGATACTGATGCCGGGACCTCCCAATGAGATGATCCCCATGTTTGAGACGTCGATCATGCCTTATCTGAGCGGCCTGCAGTCCTGTGTGATCTATTCGCAGACGGTGAAGATCTGCGGAGTCGGAGAGAGTAAGGCGGAGACTATGGTAGCGGATCTGATCAATGAGCAGTCCAATCCGACACTGGCAACTTATGCCAAGACCGGGGAGGTTCATCTGCGGGTGACGGCCCGTGCAGAAGACGAGAAGGCGGCCAGAAAGCTGGTGAAGCCCATGGTCAAGGAGTTAAAAGGGCGGTTCGGCAATCATGTCTACACAACGGAGGATGATGTGACGCTGGAGAAGGCGGTGGTGGATCTTCTGCTGGCCAACGGGCTGACCATCAGTACGGTGGAGTCCTGTACAGGCGGGCTTTTGGCGGCAAGACTGATCAACGTGCCGGGGGTATCGGAGGTTTTTAAATCCGGTTATATTACCTATTCCAATAAGGCGAAGCGCAGACTGTTGGGCATCAAAAAGAACACGCTTGCCAAGCACGGCGCGGTCAGCGAGGAAGTTGCCAGAGAGATGGCGAAAGGGGCGGCCATGGTGTCCAAGGCGGATGTGACCGTCAGTGTGACGGGCATTGCCGGACCGGACGGCGGCACACAGGAAAAGCCGGTGGGACTGGTATATATCGGATGTAAGGTCTGCGGGCGCTATACCGTCAGGAAATGCCTTTTCAGCGGTGACCGGGCGAAGATCAGGGAAAATACGGTTTCCTCCGCTCTGTCCTTGATGCGGGAGTGTATTTTGCAATATTACAGTGAAGTGACGTTTGGCGGCAAAGATAAATAGAATAACAGTAGCAATGGAAAAGCAGGGGGAGAAAACAAATGGGGCGACCGGAAGAGTTAGATGATCATAACAATAACAGGGAAGAGAACGATGCGGTTTCCGATGTATATACGTCCGAGTCGAATGCCGCAATCTACGGGACCCCGGAAGAAGATAATGTGACGGAGACGGACGGTGTCTTCTCCGGACAGTGTGCGCCGGACGGCGCTTCGTGTGATCATGATCCGTATGGACAGCAGGATCACAATAACAGTCCGTACACAACAGGGTCCTGTTATGGCCCATATGGAAACAGCGGGATGCAGAACGGCAGCCCGTATCAGAACAGTTCTAAAAGCAATCATAACAGCCCTTATGAAAACAGGCCGGGGCAGGGCGTCGATCCATATGGTAATAGTCCGTGTTGGAATGGTCCTTATGGAAACCAGCAGGGGTATATGGGTGGTACGAATCCGAATGATTCCTGTGGAAACCGACAGGAGTATGCGGGTGGTTCTGGAGCGTACCAGAATAATCCCTATGGAAACCAGCAGAATAAAGGCGGTGGTCCGCAGCCGCAGAATTTATACAGCCCTTATGCAGTGCCGGCCAGGAAGAATAATACCAGGTTGATCATCGGTATTGTTGCCGGCATCATCATACTATTTTTGATCGCTGTTTTTGCGCTGACTTATAAAGCTGTTACCCTGTTTTCTGAGGAGAGGGCCAGATCTTACCGCGACAGTTATGAAGAGCATGAGTTTCATGACGACAGGGAGAAAAACAGAGAAAAGCGCAGAGAAGAAGATGAGATGGATCCGTATGATTACGACGGATATGATTATTTTGACGACGACTTTTATGACTATGATTATGATGATTATGGCTATGATGACTATGGTTACGGCTATGATGATTACGGTTACGGTTATGATGATTATGGATATGATTATGACGATCAATATTACGTACTGCAGGACGATATCAAAACAGATCTGACATACTCTGTGGATTTTGAATATTATGAGTATGATACAGAGTATGAAGATGTGGATATTATGGTGACCTATCCTGTGATCACAGGCGAAAATGTGCCGAATCTTGCACATATGAACGATGTGATCCAGGAGGAAGTGGATCTCTTCAAAGACTATTTTGAAGAAGAATATGTGGATTATATGGAAGATGAGGGAAGCTATTTCGCTGCGGTTTCATCGGGGTTTGTCACCTATATGGATGAAGAAAAGCTGAGCATCGTATTTTCCGAATATATCTATACGGACTATTATAATTCCGCATATTTGTACTGTATCAATATAGATATGGAGAACGGCGTTATTCTGGACAATGAAAACATTCTCAGCATTGATGATGCGTTTTCAGTAGAATTCAGAAAGCAGAGCGATATCCAGAATGATGAGATAATATACTTGACCAGTATGACCGACCAGGAGATCACAGCGCTCTTTAATTCGCCGGATATCATTGTTTTCTACACACCGAAAGGGATGGAGATCGGGTTTAACTACGACGAAGGCTGGGTAACGGTTACTTATGAGGAATATGAGCAGTACCTGAAGGTATTTTGACAGAGTTTTTTCTGCGTTACAGTTTGGGCCAGGGCTTTGCATTTACTGTAAAGTTTGTGTGAATATGCAAATTTGACCAAAGAAATCTGCTCTCGCCGCGGGCCGATCTGTTGTTACAGTTCACGGCCAATGTCAGTTAGTTAAGCTATCAAGTCAGATTCCAATACAGGGTCTAACAAAAATTTTATAAAAAGCTTCTCTAAAGGGGTTGACAAAAAATTGAAAATGTGCAGACGCTTTCGCTGAGAATAATCAGCGAAAGCGGCCCTTGAATTGTAAGCATTATTATTTCAATCCAAGGAGGCACACACTATGACTAACCCTGAAAACATCAAACAAACCTTGTTG
>ERZ808037.744-NODE-744-length-26542-cov-8.527376_pt1 | contig 26542 bp, 23 predicted proteins | sample MGYA00380190_ERZ808037 | MGnify/ENA primary metagenome ERZ808037 (study PRJEB31490, sample SAMN06133399) | mouse gut metagenome | isolation source: J9 | host: mice | place: China: Chengdu | collected 2015-05 ...
GCGGAGACAACCTCGAACTCAAACACGCTGTCATTGGCCCAGGCCGTCATGCCGGGCTTCAGATGGCGGTAAAAATCAGGGTAGTTGAACTGGCTGTTCAGGATCTCAAACGTCTTTCCCTTTTCCAGCTGAATGCCCACCTCAATGTTGGCGGTGCGCACCTTGTTCCCCGGTAAGTCCAACAGGATCGCCGCGCCTGGGATTTGGCTGCGGATATTTTTAATGCCCGCCTCAATGTCGGCGATGCTCCCGTGGGCGCCGTTGATGCGGTAGATGTTTTTTTCGCTGTGAACCTGGGACAGGGGGATCTCATTGGCCAGGGCCGGCCCGGTGGTAAGAATATATTTCTGCATAACAACGCGCTCCTTTTACGAATTTTTGGTCAGCTCCATAAAGATGCTGTCGTCCTTTTTCTGCTGATACCGCAGCCAGTACCCGGCAATGAGGGAGGACAGCATGGTGGTGAGGATCAGCACCGTGAAAAATTCCACGCTGATGATCTGGTAGGAATAGGCCACCGTGGCCAGTACGATCCCGGGGCCGCCCCGGGCGTTCATCGTCACGGCGAAATTGACGATCACCCGCTTTTTTAAGTCGGTGAACAGCAGCATGATCACGGTTCCCACCGCCTCCAGGCCGAAAGCGATCCCGAAGAATAGCAGGAACCGTCCCGGGGAGAAGTTGTGGATCAGGTTGAGTTGGATGCCCACCAAGGCAAAGTAGATGGGCACAAACAGAGAGAACGAGAAATTTGCCACAGCCTCCATTCGGCCCTCCGCCTCGGAATCATTCTGGGAGACAGCCTTGACAATGTACCCGGTGAGGAACGCGGAATACATAATATTGATGCCAGCCCGGTATAGCACCGCCGAAAACAGCAGCAGGGCCACAAAGCTCACGGTGTAGAAGTCCGTGGCCTTTATCCTTTTCCGATAGCCGCTGTGCAGATGATCCGCTACCAGCTTGGCGATTACAAACATACCCAGGGTGAACGCAATCACCAGCAGCATATCCGGCAGGTTAACTGTTCCAGTGGTAGCCATCCTCGTTGCCACATTGAGCATGATCCACAGGCATAGATCCTGGAAGGTGGATACGGTGAGCACCGTATTGGTAAACGCAGTGTTCATCACGCCCATGTCAAAGAAGATTTTTGAGATCACAGGGATGGATGTGATGGCCACACCAATGACAAACACCAGCAGGAAAGAGATGTCATTTCCTCGCTCGCCAATAAACGGCTCCTGAAACAGCTTGGCAAAGGGGATCGCTGCCAGCATGGGCAGCACGGTGGCCCCAGTAAAGACGCAACCGATGATCCGCATATTCTTTCGATCTACGTCAATGCGGGTGTTGAAGCCGGAGGAGAACATCAGGAAAACCAAGCCCAGTTGATAGAACAGGTTGAGCACTTTGCCCTCCTCCGGGTAGGCCAGAAAGATCGACTCCATCTGGACGGGGAAGAAATGGTACAGGAAGGTTCCTCCAAAGAGCAGACCGCCTGTAATCTCGCCCACCACCTTAGGCGCCTTGATGGCCTCCATCAGCTTTCCGCATACATAGGCCCCCGCCAGGAGCAGGGCCAAAGCCAGGAACGTGACAATAATTTCATGCTCCGATAGTGTTTGCAGTGTCATAGTCACCGCCTCCTTCTTGTCCTAATTTTACGGATTTTCAGGACAAAAACAAGGGGTTTTGCCTCCTTTTAGTTGCACTCCAAGAAAACAAGAAAACCAGACAGCCACTACCTTGCCTGGATGATCTTGTATACCCGGGAAATGCTCAGATCGTATTTTTTGGCCAGATCCGCAACCTCGTAATCCCCACTATAGAAATCATCCCGGATCTGAAGGTTACGCTCCTCCAGATCTGAAAACTCCGTGTTGGTATTGGATGGGAAATACACGGTAGTTCCCGCCAGTTGAGCCACGATGGCCGCATAGGTGGCCGCATCTACCAGCTCCCGCAGCTTCTTCAGCGCCGCCTTGGAGTTCATGGGATGAACACCTGGCCGCAGCCCAGGATCGCATCAAAGATCTCCTTGCGCAGCATGACCTCGTCTGGAATGTAGCCGTCACTGATGTATTTGCGGATGATGGTGCCGCTGATCTCCACCCGATCTGTTTCATAGTGGGCACAGTGCTTGTCCGTGACGATCTGGCCGCATTTTTTGCAGAAATATGGTTCCCGGGTGAGTAGCAGCTGGATCCCCAGATCCGGCTCCAGCTCCCGGGCCAGGGCGTGGGCGTCATAGGCCCCGTAGTAGCCCCCAACCCCGGCGTGATCCCGGCCGATGATGAAGTGAGTACAGCCCAAATTGCGGCGGATAATGGCGTGGAACACCGCTTCCCGGGGCCCCGCATAACGCATCTGGGTCTTGAGGCCCGCGATATGTACCCGGTTCCTGGGGTAAAATTCCTCAATCATCCGACGGTAGGCGGCCATCACCGCCTCCTCGGTGAAGTCCCCGGTCTTTTTCCAGCCCACAATAGGGTTGATAAACAGGCCATCGCACACCTCCAGGCCAATGCGCTGGATGTGTTCATGGGCCTTATGGATGGGATTGCGGGTTTGGAAGCCTACCACCGTTTTCCAGCCCTTTTCCGCAAATGCCCGTTTGGTGGCCTCCGGTTTCAGCGCATCCGCCAGCAGGGAACGATCCGTGAGCCGCACCGGCCCGCCCACCCGGCAGGCGGAACGCCCCCGCTCCTTACGCACGCCGGGGTGGGCGTCCCCCCCGGTGCGGAACACCGTCTCAATGTCCCCATCCGTCATGCAAAATTTACTCTCCACGTCCAGCTCCGCCACGGGTACACCGTTGTGTTCCAATGTCAGGGTATCGCCGGGCCGGATGTCCGCGAACTGCTCCTCCGGCACATCCACGGTGATGGGCAGCGGGAACACCTGCCCATCCGCCAGACGGCAACAGTCCACCACGCTGCGGAAGTCCTCCGCGCCCATAAAGCCCGTGAGGGGGGCCAGCAGCCCGGTTTCAAGGTTGATTACATCCTGCAGGGTTTCCTCATTGATCATTACAATCATGACACGCGCTCCTTTACCGGTACTGGGGACCATACTTGGCCACGATATAGTCCAGCACCGCCTGATAGGTCTCGTCCTCTGTCTGCTTGTCCACTTCCAGCACCAGATCCGGGTGCTGGGGATCGTCAAATGTCGCGTCAATCCCTGCAATCTGGGTCTTGCCTACGTTGGCTCGGTACATCCCCTTCACATCGTTTTTCATGCTGATTTGCAGATCTTTTTTTAAAAAGATTTCATTATATCCGGCGATCTTCCGCCGGGCCAGAGCCCGCAGGTGCTCCAGCGGAGAAATATTGCAGATAATGCCCACAATATCGTTCCGATCCAGTAGGTACGCCCCCAGAATGATCCGCTTGATGTTAGCCTCCCGTTCTGCGTCGGAGTAGCCCAGATCCCGGTCAAACAGGTCACGAACCTCATCGCCGTCCAGCAGATAGTTTTTGACGCCCAGCTCGTTAAAGTGGGCTTTTAGCTTCCGGCCAATGGTGGTTTTACCTGCGCCTGATATGCCGATGAGCCAAATAATCATTGTGATTCCTCCTCAGTGATAAAGCGGCTGCTCCAGCAGCGCCGGATCCAGCTTTAGCTTGGGCATCATACGCAGGGGCTGGCCGTTTTTGTTGACAAAGCGCAGACCGCGTAACAAAACTCGAGCAACGGTTCGCCAGTTATTCCATAGATCTCGTTGATAGGCTTTTAAGGCATCTGCCTGAACCTGCTCCAACTCCTTACCTTCCAGTGCGCGTCCTTCCACTTCAACTTTTAAGCCGGAAAAAACATTCTTCTCCCAAGCGTCGCAGATCAAGTGCTCCACTGTCGTAAAACCTGAAATCCACTCCTCGACACGGGCCTCATTCACTGCCGCTCCGTCGTAATAGTGGAACTCGTAGTCATACGCTTCATATGCGTCCCGCATGAAATACTCAATAAACGCCCGCTCCGCATCGTTGGCGTACTCATCATAGGTGCGGTAAACAGCGGCGGTGGAGAACCCAAGATCGTTCCCCTCCATGGACTCCGGGTCTCGCTCACCGAACAGGGAGCAATAAGTCATGCTCTCTGTATAGGGGATATCCAAAAAGGCCGCCAGTGCGGTGAAGGTAGCTTTTGGATTCAGTTTGGCGTCCTCAAACCGTACCAGCACACTGTCCTGATACAGCCGATCTTCTGGGTCGATCATGAAACTGCGGTTCATTAACCGACTGGTCATCTCGTTGTCCACCACCGGCGCGGACTCCTGCACCAGGTCTCCCCTCTGGTAGGCCTCCACCTTTCTCTGCATAAAACGAAGTGCTGCGCCATAGCTGCTGGTAATTCGGCGCATAGGGGAGAATGTTTTGATGTACTTAAAATTGCGAAAAATTGGAGAATTCTGAATGATTTCGTACTGCTCAGAATGGAGCATCGTCCGTCCCTGTGGATCCACGGTCAAGCGGTAATCGAGATTGCCAAAATGGGGCTGCAGAAATATGGCGGGTGCGATACGGGAAGCAGGATCCAGTCCCACAGTGGATCTGACATCCGACATAAAACCCGCCACCAAAAAATCCTTGTCCGTCCGACCGCTCATGGTAAAGAGCTCCCGTATCAGCCGGAGCTCCTCAACTGTCAGACCTTTTGTATTTACAGCTTCGTTCTTCTCGGCCTGAATGATTATCTCCTTCAGCTCCTGCGTATTAGCTTTAATGTTCTCCATCATTACGGAGGGCATAACAATCAGATTGGGGTGGGCATCAAAGATCTCGTTAAAGAAATCCCCGCCATTGTGGCTGGACAACTGGGTGTGCCAGATCAGCCGGTGTACCTCCCGAATCCCGATGGGCTTTACCGGGAAAACGCTGTAATCAATACCAAACCGCTCTTTGAAGTCGATGGGATACAGCGCCTCCTCGTCTTCCATCAAAAAGGCCAGCTTAAACAGAGCACTACCGATTTTGACGGCACCGCCATTCGAAGCGGCAGTAGCGCCGGAGGTGGTATAGGTTCCCATCTTCTTGAACAGCTCGGTGGCGATCTCGGCAGTGCTAAAGGTTTTGGCAGTGCCACACACCGTACTCGTTCCTGCCCCAGAATTTCACTGTGGCGTTTTCGCCCTATTGGCACGCTCGTCCTGTATCAGGAGTCTTGGCGTTGCTTCACCCAAGGAGTATGCTCTCCGATGGTGGTTATTCAATTGTCGAGGTGCAGCTTGCAAAATTCGTTTTTGCCTTTCCATGAAGCATTCTCTATTTTGCGTCTCCAGGTTAACATCTCACTTGACATTCGTAAATAGGTTCTGTATCATATAATCCAATACACTATTATGCGGGTTACATTATCTATCGGAGGCGGAGTTATGGGCGTTTTAGGAAAAGGCCTGTTTGACATAGGCCGGCCACGCACACACGTCAAGGTGCAGTTCGGACAGAGTGCCTACTGGGTAGAGCATGACCCAACGCCCCATCCTTACGGCGAGACCTTGACCGAGTTGCTGAACTACGATGCCGCGCCATACGAGCACACGCTCTCTGTTTTGGAGCAGGCCATGGCCGAGAAGGACGCCCAGGCAGCATCCCGGGCATTTATGGACTCAGTGAGAGATCTGTCCTCCCTTCCCTATTTTTGCCTGTTCCTGTCTGATTTACGGCAGTTCAATGAAATGCCCGTGGAGCATTTTGTAGTCGGCGAAGCGCGGACAGCTTTTGAAGCGTATATCTTCTCAGAAGGGCAGAGGGATGCCGCCTATATGCGGGAACAGGCCGATGCTGTCCGTTTCATCCAGGAGCGGTACGCCTGGTTTTTAGCGGAGGCGTTCCAGCGGACAGCCTTTGAAAAAAAGAAGGGCCAGAGAAAGCTTCCTCTGTCCCAGCAGATCTATGAAAATTATGTGGACGCCTTTGTGAGCGGAGTGAGCCTGGGCCAGTCATCGAAGGTGGACGCGCCCCATGTGAGCATCCAGTACGCTGTGCTGGAGATCGACGAGAACCACCACGAGCTGGTGGAGAAGCTGTATTTCGACCGGCTGGTGGACTTCATTTATGTGGAGTTGATGCGGGGCCTGCAGCGGGGCTTTGTCCCCAAGCGGTGCGCCAACTGTGGACGGTGGTTTTTGCAGATGCCGGGCGCCAGCTACAGCTACTGCGACCGGCCAGCGCCCAACAGCGGAGAGGGCAAGACCTGCCGGGAGGTGGGCGCCACCAAGAGCTTCCGGGCGAAGGTGCTCAACAACGAGATCTGGGCCATTCACCAGCGGGCCTATAAGAAATACTTTGCCCGGACGAAGAAGGGCTCCATGACAAAACCGGACTTTCTGACATGGGAGACGCAGTCCGAGCAGCTCCGGGACAAAGCGTTGGCCGAATATGATCGGGCAAGGACAGAGGAGGAAAAGGCCGCCATTGCGGAACGACTGAGGGAGGATCTGAATCAAGCTTAAGGATAGAGCAAGACCGGAGATGGAGCTGACATTCCATCCCCGGTCTTTTTCGTTTAGCCGGTACAACGGCAGAGGATGGCCCGGGCGGAGGCCATGCCGCGGTCAGCGGCAGCCGCGCTTTACGCATTTGTACGGCGGTGCATTAGGCTTTATCCCATAAAGCGGCTGGAGCAATTGCTTTAGCAGCTTTTTTAAAGATATTTTATAACATTCTGCTTTTTTGCCAGCAGCTTGCCCGGTTCAGCAGGCCAGCCCATGACTATGGCAGCCCAGACGATATGCGTATCCGGTATACCGTAACCGCGCAGCAGGGCCCGGATTTCTGGCTCATCGCAGATGGTCATCAGTGCGTTGATCCACACCGAGCCTACGCCAAAGGAATGGGCCGCCAGCATGATGTTCTGGGCCGCACACGAACTGTCCTGGATACCATCGGCGTTTCGGCGGTCGTTAGATACCAAAACCACTGTGGTTGGGTTGTTAAATCCATAAAAATGTACTCGTTTTTTCTTGGCTACACGGCCCATGGGCTCTTTTAGCTTCTGAATCTGATCCGGTTCCCGCAAGACCGTGAACTGCCAGGTCTGCATATTGTGCCCGCTGGGGGCATAGATCCCGGCCTGGAGGATCACATCCAGCAGGGCCTTCGGTACAGGCTTGTCTGTGAACTCCCGCACGCTGCGACGGTTCAGGATGGTAAGGATTGTCTCGTTCATCAGCTCCTGATCGCCGTTCTTCCTCCAAAGCTCCTTCAGCGCATTCCGATCCACCTTCTGCATCCGGTTACGGGGCAGATGGTAAAGCGGTATCACGCGCTGGGGCAGCTTATAACGCTCCAGGCGCTCGGATAGGAAACGGGCCAGCTGATCCTTGTGGAACCCTGGGCCTTCCTGCACCACATATAGCACAGGCACCCACCCCAGCAGCCCATCTGGATCCTCCACGCCGATACAGGCACACTCGCGCACCTCGTCAAATTCCTGGGCGGCATTTTCCACTTCGATGGGGGATACCTTTTCACCGCCCACATTGATAATATCATCCGCCCGGCCCAGCATATGGACAAAGCCATCGTCATCCATATATACCATATCATTGGTGAGCAGCCAGCCGTCCACCAGGGTTTCCGCCGTGATCTCAGGCATATGGTAATAGCCCGCCATCTGCATAGGCCCCTGTAGAGCCATTCGACCGGCGGTGTTTAGATCATGTGCCTGAACAGTCCGGCCCTCCGCGTCCACCGCCTTGAACGCAATCCCCTCCGCGGGGCGGCCAATGGTATCCAGCTTGTCCGGATGGGCGGTGCAGTCCAGAAACACCGCTCCGCCGGTCTCCGACGATCCCCACGTATTGTATAGACGGACATTCGGGAGCTGCTGAAGCAGCTCCCGCTTCCTGTCCACAGGAAGCGAACCGGCACTGATTTCAATGTATCGTAGGTTTCCTAAGCTTTGGGCAAACTGCTCTCCCATCTGGCGGTGCAGCATTTCCATAGAGGCCGGGGCGCTGGCCATACCGGTGCAGTGATACGCGTTAATATTAGCTTCCAGATCTTTGGCAAACACAAACCCGTTTTGAAGGATTACGGAGGCACCCACACAAAGGGCGGCGCGCAGCACCCGCAGCCCGAAGGAGTGGTTCAGCGGAAGCGGCAGAAGAATACGATCCTCCCCTGTTATGCCGATGTTTTTCCAGGTGTTCAGCGTGTTTGCGTAGATGATGCCATACGTCAGCATCACGCCCTTGGGCTTGCCGGTGGTGCCGGTGGTGAACAGCAGTTCAGATAAATCCTCCTCATCCGGCTGCTGATAGGGAAGAACATCTGGATCTTCCGCTGCGGCGCACAGCTCCCGCAGAGAAGCCTTATGTAAACCGGGGTCGTCCAGCTTCGCGTCGGTAAGCACCAACTTCGGCCGGATAAAAGCGCCTAAATCGTGCAAGGTGCCCGGCTTGGCCGACTTGTCCACCGGAACGGACACGGCATTCAAATACTGCACCGCCAGCATGGCAATCACATATTCCGGCTTGGACACCGCCGAAATCATGACCAGGTCGCCCTTTTGTATCCCATACTCCTTTTGCAGGCGGCCTGCCACTGTCACGATATGCCGGCTCAACTGTCCGTAAGTCACTTGTTGCGCTTTCAGCGCCAGGGCAAGCTTGTCCGGCGTCTCCTGGCCGTGGGCCAATACGGTTTGTACAATTGTTTCCATTCTACTATCTCAGCCTCTCTATATGTTTGCTGTTTGGAGTTATATCTTCTTTACGATCAGACAGGCATTGATGGGAAGCTTTTTCTTTTCCGCAGTTTCTATTGACACAGAGTTGGCCGTAACGTATTCCTCTTTTACAATTTCGAGGCCCGCCTTTCCCACAAGCTCCCGCACATGGGTAGTGTCACGGAACAGGAAAATGTGCTGCGCGGAAGGAGCGCAGATGGGCATTAGAGCATACGCTGTCCCATCTACAGACAACAGCTCTCTAAGCTTCTTGAGCATACCCAGAGGATCCTCCAAATGCTCCAACACTTCCTGGATTACGATAAAATCGTACCTTTCGTGCGTATCCCATGATACTACATCCTGGCAGATAAGCGTATAGTCCTTTGAGGAGGACTGATTGCTTTTTTGCCGCTTCATATAGCTTTCTGTCATCGCAATCGCCGTTTGGGAAATATCAATGCCCACATATCTTTTGAAATGCCCGAGTTCATACGCCTCACTAAAATATTTCCCATGTCCAGGGCCAATCTCCAGGTAGCAGTCCCCATATGTGTTTCTTATTTCTTTCTCAAAAAAACGATGAATGCGCAGCGTTGTCTCCCACAGGTATTCCGCTAATGAGAGTCCAAGCATATATAACGTCATGTTTTTTTCATTCGCATATACGTTTCTGTTTACCTCGTCAAAAGAGCTATACCGGTAACTGCCATGCTCTTGGAAATACTTTGTCTCGTTTATGACTGTGCCTGTAAAATAAACATATCCTTCGACAATTGTATCAATCGCATACTTTTCGGACAGATATTCCAACTCTTGCTCAAATCGCTCTTTTTCTTCGGCGGTCCAGAGTCGGCACATCTTTTTTATGGAAAATGTCTGTCCGGGCAGCTTTTGCAAGATCCCGGTCAGCACTTGATCTATTAACATCATCTGGCCTCCTCTTATCTGCTTTGCCGTTCCCGTTTGCATTCGCTCACTTCATAAGCTTCTCAACCATCTTTGTCAACCCGTCAAGCGAGTTAAAATTCTCCTCAACGATTTCCTCATAGGGAATCGTGATTCCAAACTCCATCGTCAGCGCCGCGATGATGCTGGTAAGCGCTAAGGAATCCAATATACCGTCATCCACCAGCGTGTTGGACGCCAGAAAATCCACATCCGGGCACTCCGCCTGGATTACTTCCAGTACTTTTTCTTTCATGGTTACTTCCGCCCTTTCATTATTTAGCATTTGCGTAAAATATTTCGGTCTATTGTATCGGTTACCATGGCCCCTAACCGCATATGAAGGTTGATCGACGCCGCATTGGAAGACGACGCTATCCCGAGATACCGCTTTCCCTCTGCTCCGATCATGCCGAGTGCACCGGAATAAAGAGGTACTGCCGCGACTTTGCTCATAAGATTCTGCTTCGTAAGCCCCAGAACGTTCTCATATGCTCCGTTTTCGCCTTTGCAGAGAATTACAAATCCCAGCACGTTGTCCATGTAGACAGCTTTTAGAATATGCATACTGCTCTCATTCAGAATTTCATGTACACAAAAGATGCCGCATCATAGCCTGGCCCATAGACGCCAAAGATGATAATGGAAAAAAACAGCAGGTAGTAGGCCGACCAGCGGAACACGATATTGCTACCCGCCAGTTGCTCCCGGATGCATCCCCGTTCCTGGAGCATACTGGCCGACCAAAGCACAAAAAGGCACACAATTGCCAGAATGAAATTGGGCCGGTCCAATCCAAGAGTGTATAGAGAACCGTCCACCAAACCTTCAGGATGAAACTGTAGAGCTATATTTTGGAATACATTCCATGATGTTTCTAAGTCCCCAGGGACGGTGATGATCCGGCTGACCATAACTAACAAAAACGTGCGGACCATCTGAAAAATTTTCCAGCTCCCCGTTTCCGTATTGATGTGAAGTGCTTTCGTCAACTTTTTTAATTCCGGCGCAAATACTGTAGAGCAGATAATGATGACACCCCAATAGAGGCCCCAGACCACGTAGTTCCATTTGGTGCCGTGCCACAACCCGGTAAGCAGCCACACCGCTATCAGCGGCACGACTGTCATGAATGCCTTGCCAACGCGATGTCCAAGCCGCTGCCGGAGGTTCTTGCTGATACTGATGAGCTTTGGCGAAATCATCAGCGGCATATATATGTAGTCCTTAAACCATGTCCCCAGGGTGATGTGCCACCTTCTCCAGTACTCCGCCGCTGAACGGGAGAAGAATGGGTGGTTGAAATTTTCCTCCAGCTTCAGACCCAGCATCTGGGAGAAGCCGCCCGCAATATCCATACAGCCGGAAAAATCACAATACAGATGAGGCACCGCAAAGCACGCCGCCACCAGCAGATGGGAGCCGGAAGCATCCGACGCGTTTCCAAACACTGTGTTGACGAAGATGGCCAGACGATCCGCGATGACCATTTTCTTGAAATATCCCCACAGCATCAGCTGAAGGCCAAAGCAGAATTCCTTGTAGTCAAACTTGTGGGGCTGGGCAAGCTGTGGAGCTAAACTCTTGTGCCGGGAAATCGGTCCCTGCAAAATTTTGGGGAAATACAACACGAACAGCAGCAGGCGAAAAAAGTTTGTCTCCGCCCGGTCCTTCCGCCAGTACACGTCGGCCACGTAGGAAATCAGCGAGAAAGTGTAGTAGGACACACCCAGCGCTACCACCGCGTGCATTAGGTTGCCGTCCAGCGACAGCAGCCCCGCCAGGCCCTGGAGCACCCAGTTCCCCAGTTTGGCGTAGAGCAGGAGGATCACCAGAACCGCAACTGCAAACAGCAGGTTCCCTTTGCTCCCCGCCTTCCGTTCCGCCGCCGTGCCGCCCTCCTCCGCGTCGTAGGCTTCCTGGATCCACCTTGCGGCAAGGTAGGCGGCAATCGCCGCCAGGAGCATGGGGATGAACTGTGCAAGGCCGTAGGTAGCATAGAATATAAGGCTGGACACCAGAAGGATAATCCACTGCCATCGCTTGGGAAGGATGTAATAAAACAGGACCGTAGCGGTTGTGAGGAGGAAAAATGGGAGACTGATCAAACTCATGGATATCAACGCCCTCCAAAGCATAAGGTCGATTCGTAAGCTCGAAGATATTGATTCATTTTCCCCTGATTTCGTGTGCAGGGTTTCTCTGCCTGGTTCGTGTTGAACGCAACAGCATCGATCACACAGTTCGTTTCATGATCATAGACGACGATATTGAGACCGACTGCTGACCAGCAGTGTTCAACCCCGTCTACACGGATCGACGCCCCCGGAGGTGTGAGCCAGCCATTTCTGCTGGCGAGGGTGAACAATACACCATCCACCTGCGCCTCATGGACAATCTCATAGTCTGAGACTGCCTCATAAAGCGTTTGCCCTCGAGAAACCAGGGCAACATAAGAATCCCGAAACTCCCCCTGATTGATTACCTCCAAACCGAGATCCCGCAGAGCCGAATGGTCGCTGTCTGACAGACCCAGCACATATTCATCACCGGCGGAAATCGAAACCGTCCAGTTTCCTCCGTGTGTTTTGAGGTAGCTTAGATATTCTTGGAACTCGGTGGTAGTCTGTAATTCGACGACGGAAAAGACTTTTTCATATTTTTCAAGCGCCTCGTCATAGACAAGCTCACGCCGGGGCTGGGCCAGCCCTTGGTTGATCATGTATTCACCCAGGTAGTTGGAGATTTTCTTCGCACCGAGAGCGTTCAAATGAATGCCAGCATCTGTAGTGTCTGTTTCAAATGTTACCAAACCATCTATATCGTATTGAAGATCCAAGAATTTCAACTCATAGTTCATGGACAATTCTGTAATGATATCTGACTTGACGGATGTCCATGCACTTCTATAATATTGGGGAAGTTGATTTGTTGGAATTTTTAAAAGAATAAGCTGACTGTGATGTGCTTCACATAAATTTATAATTTTTAAAAAATAAGCCAAATTTTCTGCCGTAATTGCCGGGCGGTATAATTCTTTACCAATTTGCAAGCTTGAAACTGCACTCCCACTCTTTTCAATCAATTTTCCGGTAGTATACTCATAAAGAAATCGTGCCGCATATTCAATATCTTCCATACTGTGCGGGGACGCAGCATACTGACTATAAACATTTTGCCCAAAAGAATAGTAGTTCATTTTTTTAGGAGGATTAAAATTCTCTTTTGCAAGCGCATCCCAGCTTGAATGATATTTAATAATTGGAAATATTGCAGCAAAAAATCCATCACTCCACCCATATTCAGCATACTCTTTTGCCATCTGGATTTTTAATGGGCCAAAATCAAGATTATCCAAAATATAGCGCCAGGCGGGATTGATTTCTGCTGTAGTATAATCTACCTCATTGAAAAACATTGCTGAGACATCAAAGAAAACAGTGTCAATACTATGAGTCTGGTACGCTTCTTTTAGGAGAAAGTAACTACCAGAGACCTGTTGTGCTGATGTCCCCAAGTCATAGGAGACTATTCCATATTGTTTATATAGTTCCATTGGTGAAATGCCAAGCCGAACACTGCTTGTGCCTAAAAACAGTGCATCCAAATGCGGAACATCAAGGATCTTAATTCCTGTTACAGTACGTCCGTCTTGAAGGTTATTATTCCAACGCGGCGTAAAAATATCTTGTATCCCGCAAAACATGACGGCTCCCAGCAAAAGGAACAAGGCGGGCTTAATAAACAGCAGTATACGCTTCTTCATAGTGATTTGCAGACCTCCAACGCAGCCTCCAACGCCTGATCCATGTTGTAATACTTAAATTGCGCCAAACGACCACAGAGTATCAGGTTAGGCACACGCCCCAGTTCCTCCATATATCTCCTATGGCACTCCTGGCTATCCTGTGTCAGCAAAGGATAGTACGGCTCCGCCTGCCCTCCCTCTTGATAAGGCAAAGGATACTCATAGGCCAGACTGGTCTTTTCGTAGTGCCGCATCTGTGGGAAATAGCTGTACTCTGTGATCCGGGTGAAGCCTTCCGCCTCCGGGTATGCTACAAGTGCCGCACCTTGAAAATGTTCCACAGGTTCTGTCCTCCACTCGAATCTCAAGCTGCGGTAGGGTAACGAACCATACCGTGTTTGAAGCAGCTCATCTGCTGCGCCGGTATAGACGACTTTTCCAAAAAACCTTTTGCCGTCTATTGATAACACACCGTCTTTAACCTTTAAATGGTCTAAAGCGTCTATGTTCAATTGGATGGAGATGTTGGGATGTTCAAGCAGGCACCTGAACCACTCCGTATAGCCCTTCTCAGGAACCATCTGCCAGGGATCATCGAAGTACCCATCTTTGTAAGAAAGTAATACCGGAACCCGTTTCAGCACACTCGGATCGATATCCTTGGGGGATACTCCCCACTGCTTTGCCGTATAAAGGGAATAGTCATGCTCAAACAGGAAATCTGCGTAGGACCGAACCAGCTTGTCTTTGCTCTGCAAAAGTTCTACGATGGTAGCCTTATCACGTCCTGGATAGCTCCGCTCCAACGCGACTTTCAATGCAGCAGCTTCCTCCTGTGGGTAAAAATCATCAATTGTCTTGTAATTGAAAGGCGACGGTGTTTGTTTACCCAACATGTCCACTTGGCATGTGATTGGAAAATCCACCCATTTGGCAAATCGAAGCATATATTCTTTCAGGTTCTTATCATATGTATGGAAAACATGCGGCCCATACTTGTGTACACGGATTCCATTCCCGTCTATATAGTCGTACATGTTTCCGCCGATATGGCTTCGACGCTCCCATATCGTAACCTTTTCTCCACGCTCCGCAAGGTTCCGGGCAATAACTGCGCCCGTCAGACCACAGCCTACGACCAAAGCTTCCAATACGCTCACTCCTCGATCAGCAGATATTTTCCTTTATGCGCTAAGATCTTTAATGCTTTCACCAGAATATCACTGAGCAACTGCACGACTATAGCCACAGCAGCGGAGGCTATCAGGATTAAAACATAGGCTTCCCATACATTTACTTTGAATTGAATCATTTGAAAGATCCGTATAACAAGATAATGATTGAGCCATAAAGGCATACTGATCCAACCCAAAAGGCATGCGATCTTGTGAGGCACCGCATTCTCTTCCTGATGACTGAGCAGCAGTGGAAAGAGAAGAGCACATAGAAACGGAATAGAAAAGTCAACTACTCCGTATTGCGCCCAGGGACGATAAATATATCCTAGAATTCCGCCTGCCAGCAGCAATTCTATAGCGCTTCGGAGCATTTTGCCTTCCGACCGGAGGTGTACAGTGGAAAGCCGATGATATAGTAAGCTTGAAAATGCTCCCAGGCAAAGTCCCGCTATCGCTCTCCAAACAGGATACGGCCATCGATTTCCTAATATCTCAAATATCTGTAAGTGCCCAACTTTTAGATGCAGATATCCATACAAAATCGCAGATATTCCAGGAAAAACAAGGGGGTAGGTATTTTCATCCAATTTAATTGCAATGTAAAGAACCAAGACGAGCCCTGCGAACATAGCGGAAAAATACCATGCGGGAATATTGTAGTACAAATAGCCCCCTGTAGCAGGACCTCCCCCTAATCCAAATATATCAACGCCTATCGCTTCGCCCAAAGCTGCGGCTAATCCGCTCAACATACCTATTGGTCCATTTCGGTATACAATGGTCTCCATAAATCCAAAAAGGATCGCAAAAGATACGATGTAGGTCGGATAGATAGACCTCCACTTCTGCCCTAAAATCTGTATCAGCCGACGTGAAGGTGTTGCATCGGGATCTGTTTGTATGGAATGACGATAAGAAACCATCGCCAACAATCCGCTCAAAACAAAAAAGCAATCTACCGCAATATAGCCGCCATGGAAATAGTGGCCCGGCTCAGCATAATATCCACTCATGTGAAGACCAACGATTGCACAGGCAAGCAGGAAACGGAAAAGCTCGATCGCTCCGTTTCGTGATGTGTTTACTCGCATCTCAAAATTCTCCTGCTTGTTCCATAAATTGCGCAAAGGAAGGGAGCATCTTATCCTTGTCCGCCAAGATCACATGATCCCTCCCGCCTACCAGTGTCAGCGGCCACTCGACCCCAATATCTGGATCATCCCAAAGAATACCGTCATCGTACTCTCCATAGAACTTCTCGGCGCACTTATAGGAGACCACAGAATCCTCCAGCACCAGATAGCCATGGGCACACCCGGCAGGTATCAGGACCTCACGATGATTTTCCCCAGTCAGGTCGAAACTCTTCCAGCATTTGAATGTGGAACTGTCCTTACGCAGGTCCACCGCTACATCCCATACATGACCCCAAATGCAGCGGATCAGTTTGGGCTGCTGTTTGACACGCTGAAAATGCAGCGCCCGGATGACCCCCTTGTGGCTGGTGGTATAAAAGACCTCAGCCAGATCGTGGTGGATACCGTTTGCCTCAAATACTTCCCTTGAGTAATCCTTGGTGAAACAGCCCCGGACATCGTCCGCATTGAACGGGGCAATCTCCATTAGACCAGGGATCTCAGTTTCAGTGAACGCAAACTTTTGATTCATAGTCTCCCCTCCGCAACCCGCTCCCTTAACCATTGTACCGTAATTTTTATGCCCTCTTGGAAAGAAATCCTGGGGCAATATCCGGTGTCCTCCACCAACCGGCTGCAGTCGAATATGCTTTCCGGCTGTGCCACACCGTTGAACGGCACCGCGCCAAAGTTCAACTGTATGGACGGATCAATCTCGTCGCGGATCGCCCGAATGAATTCTTTCAGCTTTGCTGGTTTTGTACTCCCGATATAATAAGCGCAGTTTTTCTTCCCGTCACGTCCGGCACACAGCAGACCCTGTGCGATATCGTCGATATAGACGAAGTCATACATCTGCTCTCCCGCCGTAAAATTTGCCGGCTTACCGGTGATCATCACCTTTGAAGCAAAATTAACGAAATTAGAGGTGTAGTTGCCAACCCCATATGTATTGGATAGGTATGCCCAAATATGTTCTATTCCCAGCCTGACACACTCCGCCTTGCTCATATAGTGCGCCGCGATCTTGGCCACGCCATAACAGCTTACAGCATTGGGTGTCGATCCGTCTAAAGGAGTATAAGCATTTACATCATGCTCTGCCAATGTACCTGCCCCGACAAACTTTTTGCAGCCAATCTGCCCGGCGGCATTGGTGGCTTTCATGACCCAATGCACATTTTTCAGTTGCAGCTCATAATCTGCTCGGGCAGATCCTGTAGACCCTGCCCAAGCTAAGTGATAAAAAACATCTGCTATACCGGGGATCTTGGAAGGCAATTGGTCCAGACAATCCATGTCGCAGTATATGATACGCAGCCCAGAAAGCTTGGCGATGGCAGATACATCCTCCTGCTCATCTTTTATAATGGCGAAGATCTCTATGCCTGCGTTAGAAAGCTCCCGACAAAGGGCGCTGCCCACAAACCCATTTGCCCCTGTTACGATTGCCGTTCTCATTTGCTATCCTCCCATGTATTGCCGTATCTGCCGGTCCATCTCTGCTGGAACATCCTGACCGTCCAACCAAACCCTTGTCCACTCCACAGTGCGTTCTATCGCCTCTCCAATGTGCCACCGGGGACTCCAACCGAAGACCGATCTCAACTTGGAACAATCCAGCTTTAAAAAGTTTGCTTCATGGGGAGCGCTAAGGTCCTGACGGACCTCCCAAACCAGCTCTGGCCCCCATTTCCTGCAAAACAGTTCCACCAGTTCGCCGGTAGTCACACAGTCACATTCGTCTGGCCCTACATTATACCAGCCGGCATACATCCCATCTTCATATTGGCGTTGAGCGATCATCAGATAAGCGAACAGCGGTTCCAGGACATGCTGATACGGCCGGGTAGAACCAGGATTACGCAGGATCAACTGTCTCCCGTACTGTATGGCACGAACGCAATCCGGGATGATCCTGTCATTGGCAAAATCGCCCCCACCGATCACATTACCCGCTCGTGCGGTGCTGACTGCCACGCGGCCATCCGCAAAAAAGCTGTTCAGATAGCTGTGTGTTACCAGTTCTGAGCAAGACTTCGAGTTGGAATACGGGTCAAACCCATCCAGAGACTCATTCTCCCGATAACCCCATGGCCACTCGTTGTTATGATAGACCTTATCCGTGGTCACATTTAAAAAGCTGCGTACACAAGAGTTCTGACGAACACACTCCAGGATGTTCACTGTTCCCATCACGTTGGTCTCATAAGTATACACAGGATCTTTATAACTGTCCCGCACAATGGGTTGAGCCGCCAGGTGGAGAACAATCTCCGGCTTTGCCACACGGAAGGTTTCCATTAGCTTTTCCTTGTCCCGGATATCTCCAATAACAGAGATTATCTTCCCTTCCAGTCCTGCCAGTTCAAAAAGGTTGGGCCGAGTGGGCGGCTCCAAAGAATAGCCGGTGACAATAGCCCCCGCATCCACCAGAATACGACACAGCCATGCCCCCTTAAAGCCGGTATGGCCGGTGACAAAGACCCGCCTTCCTCGGTAAAATTCCATATTGAATTTCTTCATCAGTCATCCCACACTTTCCAGGGGGCCTGTCCACTGGCCCACAGCTTTTCCAGCTGTTCCTTCTCCCGCACAGTGTCCATACACTGCCAAAAGCCGGAGTGCTTGTAAGCCATAAGCTGGCCCATTTTCGCCGCGGTCTCCAGGGGCTTTTTCTCCAGTACGGTCGTGTCGTCGTCGATCAAATCAATGAACTCCGGTTGGCAAACCATAAAGCCGATGTTGATCAGGTTGCCGTCTCCAGCGGTCTTTTCCCGGAATTCGTTGACTTTGCCGTCCTCACCAATGTCCAATACACCAAACCGCTGCCCAGCATTATAGGCGGACATAGTGGCCAGTTTCCCATGGGATTTATGGAACCTTATAAGCTCTGTGATATTCAAGTCGGAGACCCCATCGCCGTAAGTGAGCATGAAAGTCTCGCCCCCAAGGTACTCCTTCACCCGCTTCACTCGGCCCCCGGTCATGGTGTTGAGCCCTGTGTCCACCACTGTCACCTTCCAGGGTTCGGAGGAATTGTGGTGTACCGTCATCTCATTGCGGCCGTTGGTAAAATCGTATGTAATGTCCGAGGTGTGAAGAAAGTAGTCCGCAAAATACTCTTTTATGACGTGCTGTTTATAGCCCGCGCAAATAATGAATTCGTTGAAACCGTGGTAGCTATACAACTTCATGATGTGGAGGAGAATGGGCATCCCACCCAAGTCCACCATGGGCTTGGGTTTGAACTGGGATTCTTCTGAAATCCGGGTGCCGAAACCGCCGGCAAGAAGTAACGTTTTCATAAATTAACCACGTTGTTCCTTTCATATGAAGTCTTTTGTATCGTCCCCACTACTCATCAATTTCGCACGCCAAAATTTCTCTGAGCTCAACTCTGGCGCACGAGTTCGCCATTGTGAGACCGCCGTGTGGAAACGTAAGCCCATCTGTAACCAAGTTTTAAAAAGGCGAATGAGTACAAAGAAACTCTCTATAAAGCTTTTTTTGTCACATATGCCGTCTGAGTAGCCGAATTGTAATTCACCGCACTTTTTACGCGGTAGAAGCAACTTATGCTTGGCATATGCATCGGAACCATAGCTGTCTTGTTCGCAGGGAGCAAAACACCAGCGATACTCCGTAGTCTTTTCCTGAAACTGGATCGCGGGGCAGAAGGACACAGATTATCTTCAAACTTGGTAAAGTCCAATGTCGTTGGACTTTCTGGATGGTATCCCTTTTCAATTAGCTCGTTGTGGTGCTCTTGACCATCGTAGGTAAGCATCCAATCAATTCCGCGGCAAAAATCTTGAACTCCTTCCAGAATCAAGTCGGCCTCCCGATACCGGTATGCGATAGTTTTTCGCAGCACATCACGAAACAAATCCCGCATTGCTACTCTACATCCATAAGCGGGACAATGTATTGCGTTGACGATCAGTTGATTCCGCTTATCATAATATTCATTTGTGGAGGATGGTTTGTTTTCAAACTCATCATGCCACACGCAAATACCATTAAGATAAACAAATCCTTTTTGCCGCAAGCCGAATTCAACATCATCCCTATGAAAATACACAGGCATTGGCAGAGACGGAGCGGATGACAAGGGAACACAGCAGAACCACCACCCTTGATAATTGGGCACTTCTTCTAATTCGTTGAACAGCACCTGGTCCAAAGCCGTAAGATTCAGCCCAGGCTTTATGCTGGTAATTCTGCCGTCCACCCAGCGAGCGCCGGCTTCTACCTGCCATGCCTGCGCATGGAGCCGCAGGAGCGAGCTTCCAAGAATATAATCCCAATACTCCTGTTTTAATAGGCTTAAAAAATGAACTGTCCGGCATAATGCATCTATATCAAATAGGATGTCATCATCCATGAAAATCATATGGGTTAAGGCATAGGCCGCTTGATCTTTTTGAATGGCAAGCTGCCCTCGAGCAAATCCACCCGAACTTCCAAACCCGTTCTGACTGTTCAGATGGACAGTTTCGCACTGAACCTCCTCGGGAACCAGCGTCTGCCCATTATCCGTAATATAGACATGGATATGCCCATGCAGCTCTGACCTTGGATTAGAAAAAACACTTTTCTCCAAGTTGAGCAACGTTTTTCTGATGAATTCTTCGCGATGATACGTGCAGATGTTGAGCGCGAGGTCAATTAGCCTGCGATGCTTCTCATCCGGGCAACAGTAGCTTCCCCCTAAAAACGTAGATTTTTTAGATAGCGCCTGTAAAGAAAAGCTGTATGCCAACGATTCAATGGCGGGGAATCCTACGGTAACCTCAGCATCCTGCTCGCTGTGAAACACCTCTGCCTTGAGCACAGAACGGATCACACTGCCGTTTCGATATTGATATCCCAGCAGCAATACCTGGAAAGCACCACATAAGCGCAACCGCAAATATACGCTGGAAACATGAGTATACTTTTTCCATTTTGCGGTAGAGAAACAGTTGAAATACGTGTCAAAATCAACAGTCCCACTTTTTTCAAAACACAGTTTCTCTTGCCCGCAAACGTAATGGCAGCCTTGAAATCCTCTGCGAAAATATAGCTTTTCTTCTGTACATATCCCCACCTTCGGCCAAGAGATCTGCTGTATGTCGGTCAGCCGGTCCATTAGCTTGTCACTTCCTCTAAGCCTGTCTCCTCAATACCCAGATACTTCCGCCAAAAAGAAGCCGACGTCATCTTTGGAAATGCTTCGAGATATTCCTCGCGCACCATATCAAATCGCTTATCGATCAAACGGCGGACTTTAAAATAGTGGGACAGCACCTTAAAGAATTCTCGATAGCTCTTTTCTGTCACATAGCCGCGGTCAGAGATGGGATCATAGTTCAGTACCCGCTTAGCGCGGTAGGTCGTGCGAATCAGAGGGTCATACATAGGAATAATCGCGTCATGATCCGCCTTCAGTAAATACCCGTTCAGCGTCAGCCTGCGGAACCACCGCTTTACCCGGCTCTCTGGAGGATCGCCGCGAAACGCCGCCAAATACTGCTCATAATCCAGGCGCATCGGAAGGCTGTCCACCGGCTGCTTCCTGTAGCCTTGTGCCAGGATTTCCTCCAACAGTTCCTCTGGGTTTTGCGCTGCCAGCCATTGCGGGCCCTTTAGAGCATCCTCGATCCCGCTGAGGACTAATTCCGCCTCACGGTAATGATAAATCCACAGACGGTTGAAAAGCTCCCGATTTAAAAATTGCTTGACCTCTTTTTGATCCAGGCTCGAAACGTGAAGCATATGAGTGATAAGTATATTACGGGTGTTGTAATAAAACAGATGGGATGCAGGCTTGTTCTCAAACGGCTCATGCCATACGCCAATTCCGTTCATATTAATGACCTGTCTGCAATTACGCAGGTCGTATTCTACATCATCTATGTGGAAAAAGAATGGATAGGGAAGATTATTGAGGGATAGTTCAGAAAGCGGTAAGCAGTGAAACCACCATGCGTTCAGCGTTGCGCCATCCTCGATTTCATTGAGCACCACATCGCGGAGCAGGCACAAATTTGCGTTGGGCTTGTGGAAAACATAGCAGTTTTGCACATTCCATTCTCCGCCGTGGCAGGTCTGAATGGATTGATCATCCAAACGGAGCAACGCCCCTCCAATAAAAGCGGACATATACTCCTCCCGCATAAAGCGCAGGAGAGAAAACGTCCGTTCCAGACTTTCTGGCTCGATCAGGACATCGTCGTCTATCATCACCACATGGGTAAACCGCCCGTCCTTGCTTCTCTGTAATATCTCCATGAGTCCTCTGGTAAATCCGCCTGCGCCGCCAAAGTCCCCTTGGGGAAAAACGAACACGCGCTTTGTCGGAAAACGGGTTGCGTCCACCGTACCGCTGTTATCCGCAATAAAAATAGACAGGTGTTCTTGCAGTTCACTACAGGGGTTATCCAGAATGTACTTTTGAATAATGCCGAAGTTACGGTAAATATAACGCTCCCGCTGATAATTGCAGATATTCAGTGCCAACTCCACCGGACGCGGAGGTGCCAGCGATTCTTCCGCCGCATAATGCCCACCATAGAGGACGCTGCCATCCTCCAAGGAATCCAGACGAAATGATAGGATTCCACCCGCCTCACAGGGTGGGAATATCAAGTGGATTTCCTGCCGCTCCAAGCACACGAAATTGTCTGCGGCCAGATCTTTCTGCACAAGCGCGCCGTTGATATATTTTGTATGGAGCAGCCTGATAGAAAACGAGCCTTTCAAGTCCAGAGACAAGGCAAATTTAGAAACCGTGGTATATTTTTTCCACTTTCCTATGGAGAGGCTGTTAAAGTAGGTGTCAAAGAAAACCACACCATCTCGGTCTATAGCGAGGGACTGATGCTGCGAATCATAGTAATAGACGCTCGTTTTGTGATGGGACACAGGGGCCAGCCGAAAAAACATCTCCGTCTCATAGCAAATACCTGGCTTGGGAAAAACAAGATTTTGTAGTTTTATCATGCGTTTTCTCCTTACCGTGAGGCATAATACCCCTGCCAAAATGTCTGGGTGGTTAGCGCCTCTATAGAATGCCGGTACTCATCTCTTGCCGAATCATAGCGCCGGTCGATCTGCCACAATGTTTTGACTAAGGACAGCAGGATTTGAAAAGCATTCCGAAAACTTTTTTGCGACATATAGGCGCAATGATTTTTGGCTGAATAGTTCATCACCCGTTTAGCACGGAAAAAGTGATAAGTAATCGGAGTCTCTGCACGGACGATTACATCTCGATTAGCGGGCAGAAGCCAGCCATTCAAGGTTAACCTTCGGAACCACCGCCGCGCTTTTGATTCACCTGGGTAACTGAGACTGGCCAAATATTGACTATAGTCGAATGGAAGCGAGAATTCAGAGATGGGAGCGGTGGGAATCCGGCCTTTGCGGACAGAATCAAATTTTGCCCGGTCATCCGTGTGGGTCAGCCAATCCGGACCTTTGAGGAAGTCAGACACACCGTCCAATATCTCCTGGGCGTCATGGTAGCGGTACCAGAGCAGCTCATTTATAACATTTTTCACTAAGCGTCTTTTTGTGCGTTTTTTTGTCGCGTCTTGGGGAAAGTGGAGTGCAAAAAGCACCTCCCGATTACGCTTATCGTAGTAATAAGTATCGGGTTTATAAAAAAATTCCTCATGCCACACGCAGATGCCATTGATCAGGATTAACTTTTTGCACTGACGGCAGGCGTATTCCATATCGTCGCAATGAAAATACACCGGATAGGGCAGGGCATCGGTTCCGATGGAGGCCAGCGGAATCCCGCAGAACCACCACGCGTTAATCCTTGCGCCCTCCTCGATTTCGTTATACAGTACCTGATATGGATTTTCTAAAGTCATATAGACTTTCAAAGATCTATACTCCCCGTTCTCAATCACGCCTCCGCTCTCAGTTTGCACAGTGGGGAAATCCAACCCCAGCATCCCGCCGCCCAGCCATGCCTCGCGGTATTCCGATTTCATCATGCGCAGCAGCGTGTATGTGCGGCACAGCACCTGGGGATCCAAAACAATATCGTCATCCAGCATCAATGCGTGAGTCAAGCCGTATTCGGCGCGTGCGTCCAAAATATTGATCAGGCCCCTGGTGAAGCCACCTACGCTTCCAAATGCGTTTTGACGGGTAAGATGGATGTATGGGCCGGAAAAGTCCTCGTCCCGGAGGGTCATCGCATTATCTGTGATGTAGACATGCAGATTTTGAAAGAGCGGGCTGTCCGGGTTTTCGATCAGTGCCGCGCGAATTTGGGACACATTTTTTGCGACGTACTTTTCACGCATATAGGTGCACATATTCAACGCGATTTTAACATCTTGCAACTGATCTGCCTCGATCTCATCCGTAAAATAGCTGCCGCCATAAAAGGCGGAACCATTTTTACGCGCCAAAAGAATAAAACAATGCATGCCGTTTTGATGGAAACCTGCAAACGAAAAAACAAATTTCGACCGTTCTTCCGCAGAAACCGTTTGTTCGTCGATTACCTTTCCCACAATTGAGCCGTTAATCAACTCATAATTGACGATGGAAACGGTGAAAGTCCCTGACAGCTCAAGTTCCAGCTTCAAATTGTTCAATATAGTATATTTGCGCCATTTTCCAATGGAGAAACTGTTGAAATAAGTATCGAACGAACTGCGTCCATCACGGTCAAAATTCAAAACCGATTCTGGAACGTTCAGTACGCACTTCTCACTTCTATGGTAATAGAGCGATTCAGCCATACAAATATCTGGCTTTGGAAATAGTATCTTTTGCAATTCCAGTTTCATACTTTTACAGCTTCCTATCCTTCTATCATCTTTTATTTAGATATAAAGTTGATGGCCGAACTTTGCAACAATAGTAGCAGTTGAGTGCTTCAGCCGAACATACTGCACTGGAGTAATCCTCAAAAAGTTTAAAAGCAACAAGACGAAGCGTTTTCCCTTACAGTGTATGGGGACAGACTGCTCTTTTAAATACCGGGTCCATTTATAGGCATAGTTTCTTCCAGCCTTTCTGTCCTCAACGTATATCAACAGTGTCGTATAGTGATCTGCTATTCCTCTTTTGATCCTTTCCCAGCAGTATTCAAGGGCGTCGGATGAAATATCTTTTGAAGAAAGAGCTGTGTCTTGGTATTCTGTAATTAATCGTTTTAGGACACGCTCCCGGTGTTCTTGATATTTTCCTCTGTTTTTAGGCGATGTACTTTGTTCCGGGTTTGCAATTTGGTAGCGATATACGTTAAACGGATAATAAATCATATTTCGAGCTCTCAAATAAGGCAGAACCACATATTCTTCATCCACAAAAAAAGTATTATCCTGCATTTGAAATCTGCTCTCACGCAGCAGTTCAGTTCGGTATGTGATCCCGTGAATGCTGGGCAGCGTCCTTCTGGGTGCGCTAAAGTCCCGATACTCAACCCCATATTCTACACCGAATTCTTTGGCCAACACGGAACGCGCAGCTCCGCCCTCCATATTCACAATTTGGTAGTCAGTGAGGACAATATCATAATGATCGTCCTCTATAGCATTAATTTCTTTAATCAACTCCTGCGTATCTACCCAATCGTCAGCGTCCACAATTCGAAAATACATACCCTGAGCTTTGTGTATCGCTTCATTGATCGAACCGCCATAGCCCCGACTGTTGCGGTTGATTAAAGTGAACAACTGAGGGTATTCTCGTACATATTGATCAATAATATCTCTCGACCTATCCGTTGAGGCGTTGTTTAAACAGAGGATTTCCAAACGTCCAACAAGGGTGGGATCGCAATAGGTTGCCAAATTTTTACTCAGCCATTGTTCCATATTGTAAATCGGAATGGCAATCGTCAGGATCGTCATATCCTCCACTCCCGAATTCAGTTTCTTTTCAAATAACTCAATATTTTTTCTGGCATCAGCCCAACAATCAGCGGCTTTACCACATAAGGCCATGCTTGAGGAAGCAATCCCAGACTTCGAAACCGCCTAAAGCGTGTCACTGCCTCATTCCATCGACTGCCCATTGTTCGATTCCCTTTTGCCGTATTTGGTATGGTATAGTCCAATAGATACTCCTGCAAGTTTTCCCCGCGAAAACCGCTCTCATAAAGCCGAAGCAATAAGTCGTAATCCTCGCATTTCAAACAATGCTTGTCTTCGGAATACCCCCCGACCTCCAGCAGGCGCTCAATGCGAAACATCATTGTGGGATGGACAAATGGCTGTACAAATAGAAAATCCCGAATTTCCGGGTTCTTCGGCAGTTCACGGACGCCAACAGCGCGACCACCCCTCCAAAGCCTCACATTGCTGCCAACAAATGCAATCGCCGGCTTGTCTTTCAAAACGTGAAACTGTTTCTCAAACCGCTGAGAATCGGACCAATCATCATCGTCCATTCGGGCAATATACGAGCCCTTCGCCTCCGACAAGCACCAGTTGAGTTTACTTGCCAGATCCGTTTTTTTACAGCCACGAATCAGGCGAATTCTTTCATCCTGAGCTGCGATCTTATCCAGATACCGACATGCCACTTCTGTCGATCCGTCATCACAAATCAGCAATTCCCAATTTGAATACGTCTGACCCTGGATGGAGTGTATAGAACGTTCCAGCAAGTTTACACTCTCCCGTCGGTATAGCACACCCATGAGCACAGAAATCAGCGGCTCTTCATTTTGCCTCATAAGAGTCGCACAGCTCCTTTACCGTCCCTGCCATTCTGACTTTCCCATGCTCCAGCCACACGGCTCTCTGGCACATCTCCCTAATCTGCTCAATGCTGTGGGACACAAACAGCACCGTCGTCCCCCCGCCCATCAGCTCCATCATGCGGCGCTTGCTCTT
>ERZ808037.745-NODE-745-length-26536-cov-3.825541_pt1 | contig 26536 bp, 27 predicted proteins | sample MGYA00380190_ERZ808037 | MGnify/ENA primary metagenome ERZ808037 (study PRJEB31490, sample SAMN06133399) | mouse gut metagenome | isolation source: J9 | host: mice | place: China: Chengdu | collected 2015-05 ...
CCATAGTGCCCCGGTGAAGCGTAACCACTGCTGAAACCCACCTTTACCGCACCGTCCTCACCCAGCGCAAGGGCGATATTATAATCAATCAGGCAAATATCCCCGCTGAACCGCAGCATAATATTTGCAGGCTTAATGTCTCCGTGGAGAATACCGTGGGGCGGCATACCGTGAAGATAACTGAGGGCTTCCAGCAACTGGCAGGCCCATTTGATAATCTGTGGCTGAGAGGGAAGCTGTCTTCTTGCCAAAAGCTTATCCAAACTCTCTCCGTCAATATAGTCCATTACGGTATAAACTACACCGTCCTCCTGAACAAAGTCGTAGACTTGCGGAATATAGGTGTGGCTTAAACCCTTCAACATATCCACCTCACGCCGCAGTGCCTCTGTTGCCGTGGACAACCTGCGCTTATCCGCCTTTAACACCACCTGCTTATCCAGTCTTAAATGACGACCCAGATAGACTACTCCGCCGCCCCCGGCTCCTATCTGTCTGTCAATCTCATAGATTCCTGCTATTATCTGCGACATTTTCCGTTTCCTCCATTATAAAATATACTGCCAAACATAACAGAATGATTGGCAGTTTATCTCTTCCTGTTTTCTCTGTATTCCGACACTCAAATCCTGAAGCGTGTTTGAAAATTGCTTTCTGACAGATGTGCGTTACAATTTGCGGGAGATGAAATCATCTTACAGATGATTAGCCAAATGAAGAACGCACAGCGGACTATGTAACTTGAATTTGGCTCAAATATACCGCAAAGTGAGGCGCGAAACAGGCAGCTCCAAGCCAGAACAGCAAATGACGGCTGACTTAATGCCTATTTCCGGCTGACCGGAGGTTTCCCGTATTCTTCCTCAAGCTTACGCCTTATCTTCCTCCCTGTTACGCAAAAGATCACGATACCCGTTATCACGAGAACCGCTACAGCAGCCATTCCTGCCATCCCTCCATATAACAATTTCTCACTCACCGATAAATTCATTTAGAACCCTGTCTGCACGCTGCGACGCGCCCTCATTCACCGGAAAATCCCGGTACTCTGAGACTGTTCGCTGAATACGCATATTTATCCAGCGCTAATTCTGATACCCCTTTTTTCTACGGCTTCGTTACCGTTCACTCCGTGTCCAGTAACTATGCACAGAACCCTCCAAATAGCGGTTTTGCCCACGGCTGTCCCGAGTTTATCACACAAAAACGCCCTTTACTTTCCTGCATAATTCTTATATAATCGTTTCATAAAACACAACATGAAAAAGGGAGTGTATTATGCTGCAATTACTGATTCGAATCACAATATGTATATCTTTTTATGTGGTCGGCGCATATGCTACCACAGATATTCTCCGCCTGTTAAAAGGACATCCTGTCTCCGTGGGAAACAAGGACTGTTTCTGCGAGTCCTGCGGCTGCAAACTCACCCTGCGGCAGCAGATTCCCATCTTCTCTTACCTTTTCAGCCGAGGCAGATGCGGACACTGCGGCAATGTCATTTCTTCCGGGAACTTTATACTGGAAGTACTCTTTACCGTTGTCTTTACATTCGCTGCGGTCATAACCGGATTTAGACCTGTCGTTTGGATTTTTTGTATTATCTTTTATGAATCGGTCAAACTGCTTTGTGTTGTTCTTTTCGGAAAACGAGGACGGGAACTGATACAAAGTCTGTTATTCTCCCTCCTAGGGAATGCCGTTAATTTTTCTTTAGTAGGCATCCTTTTCTTCTTCCATACTCTCGTGTACTGACCGGATTACTTTCAGCTAAATTGCGCGGAATGATTATTCCATATGCAAATCGGAGGAGAAAGACGATGCAGACGGAAATTTATGCAAGTGAAACATGTGGTTAATTGGCGTGGGTTATGCTAATGTGCTGACCGCTGGTCACTATGGCTACTGCTCCACCAGCGCAAAACAGACAGAAATATTATCCCGCTCGCCCCGATCCATCATTATTCGAACCATCTCGTCACAGAATTTGTCCGGATTTCTCTTCCAATGTTTTCTGCGGACAGCGCTCAGATCCGTTTCCGTCAAATGATGGTAAAATCCGTCCGAGCAAGTCACAAATATATCCCCTTTTTCCGCATTCCCTTCCAAAGCCTGAAACCATAGCTGCTCCCGCATTCCCATATAATTATCCAAATAACTTTTCATCCGGCCTGTCTTTAATCTCGCCACACTGTCATCCACAGTCAATTGCTCCAGCGCTTCCTTGCGATACCGGTACACTCTGCTGTCGCCCACATGGATAATGTAATAACGGTGCCTGACCAGAAAAAGCAAAGACATGGTAGAACCCGTCTTAATATTTTGTTTTACGCAAAATTGACATAACTCCTCATTCCAGCATTCCACGGCATCCTTCAAATGTGAAAACAGCACTTCCGGCTCCGTCTTGGAAATTACCAGCCATGACATTAATTCTTCAAACCATTCCTCCATACACCTCACCAGAAATGCGGAAGCCATTTCCCCATGTTCCAAACCTCCTACACCGTCGCAAACGGCAAACAGCGCAGCCGTTTCTTTTCCCTGATGAAAAAATCTGCAACATACGGCATCCTGATTCACATCCCTGACACTGCCGATATTCGAAGCGCTGCCTCCCTTGATTTTCACGCTAACCTCCATGTCGCAGCTTCGCTGCGACTCACAATCCTATGGAGCTAATGCTCCGATGAGAAATGCCGCATTTCAGGCATTTCTCGGTGTGAGACTTAGAGTTTCTCTGCGAAACAGCCTCTGCTGTGAGCAGTCAGAAACTCTTCTCACACTAACTCCCATATGCCCGCTTCGGCGGGCACTCAAATCAAGATTGTGAAATGCTTTTTTCACATTAACTCCCATATGCCCGCTTTGGCGGGCACTCAAATCATTCCTTTTTCCACGTTCCTGTCACCGAGCCTTGCACGGTATCCGTTACTCTGCGGATAATATATTTAGGCCGGCCTTTCACTTCCTCATAAATTCTGGCAATATAATGCCCTATAATTCCCAGACTCAGCATCAGGAAGCCGCCTATAATCAGAATCAAAAGGATCACCGTGGTAAACCCTTCCACCGCCGTCCCCATCAGGAATTTCACAAGAGTCTGAACGGCCAGTCCCACACTGAACAAAATGGACACCAGTCCCATAACCGTCACCAGCTGCAGCGGCAGCGTGCTGAAAGAAGTTGCATTGGAAACGGCATATTTCATCAGGCTCCAGAATGACCACTTGCTCTCGCCATACTGTCTCTCCTGTACCTCATACTCCACCGTCTCCGTCCGAAATCCCACCCAGAAGGTCAGCGCCCGGAAAAAGGTATTGCGCTCCGGCAGCGTCAACAGTACATCCACTACTTTTCGATCCAGCAGCTTATAGTCGGATGAGGCATTCATATCCACCTTAATCAGCTTGCTCATAATCTTATAAAAAAGACCGGCTGACAGCTTGTGGGGCAGGCTTTCCTTTCCGCGGCTGATTTTAATTCCTTCCACCACTTCTGCCCCTTCCTTCCAAAGCTCCCACATTCGGGGAATCACCTCGGGAGGGTGCTGCAGGTCGCAATCCATCACAATCACAGCATCTCCCGCTGTCAGCTCCAACCCCGCAAAAATACCGGCTTCCTTCCCGAAATTACGGCTGAACTCGGCTCCCTTTATCCTTGGATTCTCCTCTGCCGCTTTTATAATCTCGTCAAAAGTTCCGTCCTTCGAGCCGTCGCTGATAAATACCAATTCATAATCGATCCCTTTTTCTTCCAGAAGACCGGACAATACTTTCGCTGTATTTGCAATATTTTGTTTTTCGTTATAGGCCGGCAGTACGATGGACAACATTGCCATTTTTTTCTTCATATTCCAGTTCCGTCCCTTCTCTCCCGCGCCTTTTTCTTGGGAAGGAATCTTCAGCCGCTCACGCGTCTGAAATTCCTTCCGGCGCTTCCGTTTCGGGACTGTTCCAGTTCCGCCCCTTCTCTCCCGCGCCCACTCTCCCCTTTTTTATTATTGGCTGAGGTTTTCTGTTTTTATATACATTACACCGTCTATAATGCGGATGGAATTTTCACCCGGAAAACTGTCCATGGCTTTGTATTCCTCCGAATAATATACCTCTGCCATAGCCTCCGCAGGCTGTATGTTGAGGCTAGCCCCCAAATAATGCCTGATAAATTCCCGGTAGTTATCACCTGTGTAAAGCAGGCTGTCTCCGTTTAAACCGATCATATTGGATGTCACCTTCAAGGAAATATCCGTATCGGGATACTGTACATCGCTGACCCAGCCGATCATGGCAATCGGAATGCCCGGATAGTATCCTTCCGTCTGTTCGATTCGGTCAAGCAGGCGTATACAGTAGGCATAGGTCTTCTCATAACGCTTCTGCAGATTAGAATAGGCAATATTATCCACCACCGCATAGTGGAACACCAACACAAAAGCCGCCGCCAGCGCCGCCCACTCTGCCCACATAATAACCTTTGCCTTTCCGTGGTCTCTTCCCACAAACGCCACCATGCCGATAAGGAACAGCACCCACTGATATCTCATCAGCAAATGATAGTTCACATGGGGAGAAATCAGTAAAATCACATTGGTAAGCATGGGAAAAAATGCCACTGCAAGTATTATTATAGCGAAAAAGAAGGGATTTTTCCACCTTTTTCTGCTCCCCATACAATAAAAACCCGTTCCCAGAGCCGCCAGAAGCAGAACCACACAAGCAACAGCCGAAAACATATCCTGAAAAACAATATTACCTTTCAACGAAAAAGCAAAAAAGTCATAATACATACCTTTAATAACGGAAAACAAGTCGCTTCCCACCGCGCCGGAAGCCATATCATTAATTCCCTGATAGGAAGCAAGCTCTTTGCCCTGTATTTTTAACAGCACTTGAAGAATGCCATAGTAAAGAGCCACACCGATTACTCCCATGTATAAGTAATGCAAGGATTTTTTCACCGTTTCCCCGCCTCTGTGAGCAGAACCTGCCGAAGCTCCCTCCGGGCTGGCCGCCAGCATCAAAAGGGCATACACGGAAAGTATCATGGCAAAGGGAAGGTAGGCCTGATATGTCCCCATGCTGAAAGCCAGACAGATTCCTCCGGGCAGAAAACCCTTGGGATACTTCTTTGTGAACAATACCGCCAACACTGCCAGCAGCAGCGCCAACATATATCCGTCCATGGTAAAGACATACGCAAAGGTTGATGCAAGGGCCGGAAAGGAAACCAATAGTCCGCCCGTCAGCACCACTGCCCATGTCCTGCGGATTTCCAGCAATTCCGTCAAAGCCGCAGCCGCCAGCGAGAGAAAAAGCAGCCCCAGCACGCCAATCAGCCAGGGAATCGTGTAAAAGGAGGAAAAACCGCAGGCCGCCATTAAAAACCATCTGCCGGAGGTAATCATATTTTGGTCAAAATACATACTGTCAAGCCCGTCATGATTAGGGATATCCGACAGCAACACCGGCATATGTATCATCATACCGATTAGGAAGGCAGAAAAAAAGGCTATTTTCCATTCTTTCTTTATGATGTCCCGATTCCATTTTCCAAATAATTCTTCCGGTGCCATATCTTCCTCCGTTTCCGTATCCATAACCTCTCGTAATCTCCGATTGTCTTTTCTTGGCTCATGCCCCGATACTACTTCCGGACATTTCCTAAATATGCGGCAATGGTTTCCGCCAGCAACTGTCTTCCTGCCTCATTAGGATGTAAGCCGTCTCTGGTGTAAATCTGCCAATCCTCCCAAACCTCGTGGGGATACAGATCATGATATAAATCCAAGACTTCCACTTCCATCTCTTCCGCTATCTCCAATTCCTTATTCACATAGTCCTCCAGTATACCGCCGCCCTCATCCTTTTCTTCACAAGTCATGCCGGAAAATTCATACCAGCTGTATGTGGAAGTCAATAATATTATCCGGAGATTTGGATACGCTTTACGCAAATCCTTCAACCCGCTTCGCAGCGCCCCTCCAAAAGTATATTCATCATAAGGATCTTCCGGATTGTCAAGGGAAACTCCCGCATGGTAATCATTGATACCATACTGAACCAACAGAATCTCCACATAGGAAAAATCAATCGCCTCCAAAGTATCTATAACTTCCGGAAAATACTCCGTAGCGCTCTCCTTGATATAGGCAGTCTGCTGCAGCCCGAAATCATCCAATGATATGGCTTGGGAAATGGCGGCAAAGGCAAGACTGTCCTTAGTATATGACATCCTTCCCGTGGCATCAATGCGGCTGAGACAGGTCCCTCCCATGGCTCCGTTAAAAACTTCCTGCCCGGTGAGCAGAGAAAGCTTCTCACTGACGGCAGAGTCGTCACGAACCTGACCGAAAATACTGTCACCCAGAACCACGATCTGTGGAGAACAGCTCTTTTCACTCTCTCTGACAGGAAAAGTCAGAAGCCACAGCACACAAAACAGCACTGCGGAAATAATTCCATATATCATTATTTTTGCCGGTATTCCTCTCTTCAAACGCTTCTCCTTCTTCTGTGAGCCAACACTTCCGCCAGTCTCTCCGCTCCCTATTCCTTTTATCCTGCACTCAATATTTCCGCCGACTTCTCCGCTCCCTATTCCCCTTATCCTGCACTCAATACTTCCGCCGACTTCTCCGCTCCCTATTCCCCTTATCTTACACCCAACACTTCCGCCAGTCTCTCCGCTCCCAAGCCGTCGGTCAGCTTTCTTTCCCTTAAGCTGCATCTGTCTCTCAGTTCACGATTGTTTATCAATGCCGTTACCTGCTCCGCAATCCGATTCAAAACCCCCTCCGGGTCTTTATGGTATGCTCCGGCAGCTAATGCAATTCCTTCCCTTCCCAGAAAATCAGTCAGCTTCTCTTGGTTCTCCGCATAGGAAAAGCAGACAAAAGGTACACCCAGCGCCGCCAGTTCATAGACGGTGGAACCGCCTGCGGTTATGGCCAGATCGCATTGTTCCATAAGCCCTGCCATATCCTGAACGTTATGATGAATATGGATGTTGTCATATTGCTCTCCCAGAGTTCTCATTTCCTCAAAATGAGGGTTGAAATTTCCGATAATCAAATGATAATCAAGCCCGTCTCCCGCTTCCCCTTCCACTCTCTTTAAAATCCGTCCTGCAATATTGTCGTTGTCGCCGCCGCCGGTGGTAATCAATACATTCTCCGCCCGTTCCCTGACACAATAGGATTTCCTATGGAATTGGGGCCTTAAAGGCACATAAGCGCTCCCCAAAATCAATTCCGTATCCGTATTTCCGTAAAGCTCCACATAGTGCGGCCTGTCCGCAAAGGCATTATAATTGATAATACGGCGCACAGGAAAGCATTTCCCGCCCATATCATCCAGCAGCGTCACCCTTCCGTACTTTCCTATCTCCCGCAGATACCGGTCCGTCACAAAATAGCTGTCCACCAGTATCTCGTTTGGTTCTTTTTTAATTTCCGGTATCCGGGGCCACAGCGAAAGCTCCGTCTCCAAATTGCCGCTCTCGCTTTCCAAAACGAAAACTTCATAACCCCTGTTTCCCGCCAGCTCTGCAGACTGTTCGTCCCCACAGACAAAGAGAATCTCCTTGCTTTCGTTTCTCTGTGCACTCAGTGCATCCGCTATAGTCAGGCAGCGCATCATATGCCCCGCCCCTATTTTTGCATTACCGTCCGCCCGAACAATAAACATATTCCAGTACCTCTGTACTATTTAAAATCCACCAGATCCCAGCTCATGGGAGTGCCAAGTTTTGCATCTCTGGTGATCCTTTTTCCTAAAATTTCTTCATAATGCATGGTGTGAAGCCCACAGGCAGGCCGCACGGAACGGAGATTTTCAGGAGTAAATATTTCTCCTGCTTTCATATCCTTTGCCACAAAAAGGGAACGGGAATGCTCTCTCTCCCTTGCCTGCCTCGGCGTCAATTCATAAGTCACCTGCCCCAAAGCCTTTTCAATCTTCCGGATATTTTCCACCATAATCTTAAACTCTTCCGGTTCCATGGAAAAAGCAGCGTCTGCGCCGCCGTCGGCTCTGGACAATGTTAAATGCTTTTCCACCATTCTTGCCCCCAATGCCACCGCCGCATCTGCCACCGCATGTCCCATGCTGTGGTCGGACAATCCGGCGAGGCAGTCGAAGGTCTGCACCATGGAAGGAATCGTCCTTAAATTGATATCCTCATAGGGCGCAGGATAGGAAGAAGTGCATTTCAGCAGGATAATTTCCTCATTTCCCGCTTCTTTACAGGTATTCACTGCCAGTTCGATATCCCCAAGTCTTGCGATTCCCGTGGCAAAAATCATGGGCTTTCCCAGCTTTGCTATCCTCCGAATAAAGGGAATATCGTTAATCTCAAAGCTGGCTATCTTATAGGCGGGCACATGCATTTCCTCCAAGAAATCAATGGCGCTGAAATCAAAAGGAGAGGAGAAAAATTCCAGCCCCATCTCCTCCGCAATCTTCATAAGCTTAGGCTGCCATTCCCAAGGAGTATAGGCCGTCTGATACAATTTATGCAATGTGGTGCCGTCCCAGATGGTACCTTGTGTGATCTGAAAACAAGGGTCGTCGCAGTCCAGAGTGATAGTGTCCGCCGTGTAAGTCTGAATTTTCACGGCATCCGCCCCCGCATCCTTGGCCGCCTGCATGATAGCTACGGCACGGTCAAAATCCATTAAATGGTTGGCGGACATTTCCGCCACAATAAATACAGGTGACTGTTCACTGATACTACGTTTCCCGATTTTAATTTCCTTTTTCAAATTTATACCTCCATCTGCGTGCTAAAAGAGGGGTGTATACACACCCTCACTCCGTCCGCCGGACACTTTACTATAGCCTCCTCTTCACAGCCACTTGGTCTGTCACACATTTGGAGCTTAAAAAAGCAATTCCACTCCATAGTTAAACGTAATTGTTTTATATTTTACCAAGCCGTATGCAGAATGGCTAGTCCCAGTTATAAATAATCTACCACTTTTTCCTAAAAAGTAAAGTTTATTTCGTTTTATCATGGAATAATTTCGAATTATTTAATAAACTTCCCTACGGAAACAGCAGGGAAGTTTATTGAAAAAATTTATTATTTATTTGAGAACATGATTTGACCAGCCTTAAAGGCTAATAACATTAACTCTATTGATTGTGCGTCACACTTTCGAAACTTCAAATAATAATACACCACTTTACAACTTATGCCAACAGCTACATTAATGCAGAAGCAGCTGTTTCAGTACCTTTGTAAAGACACTTGATTTTATGCCTGTTTCGACATTTCGCAGGAAAGTGGCATAAAATACCTGCCGCCGAATATCCTCACTGAGGGCAAACCGAAATTCCTGTACGCTTTCGCTGCGGTATTTTGAAAAAAATGGTGCTGAAAAACAAACGTCTGGTGCCTTTTTCTTTATCGGATGCCGTCACATAGGCAAGGACTTTCCTCTGCCCGAACAGGTTGGCAAGGACCTGGCGCACGCCAATGTAATAATCCCCAATCTTTTCGTCAGAAAGGGTGAAATCTGTTTCTGTGGACAGGCGTCTCCCATGTTTGGCAGGTCTGCCTTTTTTGCCTGTAGGCTGCGGTGCGAGGTCATAAACATATACAAGTAAAAAAAGAATCAGGGGACCCTGATAGATTTCTGCTGCTAATTTGTGGTTTTCAAAATATGCCGACAGCTTTTGGCCAAAGGAATCAAAAAACAATGGCAGCGACCATACCACTATCAAAACGTATCCAATTTTATGGCGGGCCGTGGACTTAAGTATCCCGCGGATTGCTATCAGGATTAAAATAATAATACCAATTACTTTTGCCATTCCATTTTCTCCTTTGTATCCAGCTTCTTAATTCTATAGTTATATTATTTTTGTAAATCTCTTCATCTTCCACCCTCCAGTATTTAAACAAATTGCAAAATCAGGATACCATTTTTCTACATACATTTCAATAATATTACATTGTTCGGTCATATTTTACCTGTTGCTATAATCACGGGGAAAATCTCAAAAATAAAAATTAAACCTCCGACGGTATTGTAAATACTTTTGGAGGTTTTTCTTTAAGCTGCTATACTGGGTAACAACACAAAATAATTATTAATTTTTAAATAAATCGGAATGTGTACCGGTTCTGTCTATATATAATTCTTGAGTGATGCCAGATAAGGATAATTCTTTTGTGTCGTTAGTGTAAAATTATAGTTGGCAAAAATAAAGGGAAGAAGCAGAAACCTCTTCCCAATCATACAGATTTTCTTTATGATGTTAGTTGCGACACAAACAGATAAAGGAGACTGTATGATGAAATCTATTGTAGAGGAAAAGTTAGTTTCATTCAAGGAGTTAGAACAAAAAATATTTAATTATGTCTGTGAACTAGGCAGGGAAATCACCCGGCTTATGCTGGAGTCATATGACGTGGAGCTTGCATCATCAAGAGATACAAGGCAGTATCGTGATAAGGGAAAACGTAAAACCACAATAAAGACTGTTTACGGAGAAGTGGAATACAGACGCAGGGTATACCAGACCACTTTGGAAGACGGCCGAATAGCCTGTGTTTACTTATTAGACAAGGCAATGCAGATGGATAAGATAGGACTCATATCAACGAATCTGGCGGAGAAGATAGCAATGACAGTAACGGAATCACCATACCGTGTCACGGCAGATATCATAAGCAGCATATGCGGTCAGAGTATCAGTGCAGGCGGCGTATGGAATGTCATGCAGCGGTTAGGGGAGCGGATCAGCGAAGAGGAAGAATACGCAGTAAAACAGATGGATGCGGACCAGACGGAAGGGAAAAGAGAAATACAGGTGCTTTTTGAGGAAATGGACGGTGTATGGCTGAACATGCAGGATGAACACCATAAGAAGATGAAAAAGCAGGAAATGAAAGTCTTCACCATGTATGAAGGCTGGGACGCTGAGAAAGAAAAACAGGGACGCAGCAGCCTTGTGGAAAAGACGATGCTGGCAGGCATGGAAAAAAGTACAGAATTTCATGAAAAGAGGGAAGCGTGTATCAGAAAGAAATATAATGCAGATGAGATTGGCCAGAGGATACTCAACGGTGATGGAGGAAGCTGGATAAAAGAGCCCTACGATCCGGATACTATTTTTCAGTTAGACCGGTACCATATATATCAGGAGATACTGAGAAAAATCAGTGACAAGGAAGCGCAGGAAACGCTCAGGGAGCTTTTTGACAATGAAAAAACAGATGAGATGTTAAAGTATATACAGATTTATGCGGACAGTGTGGAGAGCAGCGGTGAGAAAGATAAAACAAGCCAGAGAGCTGTACAGGTATTTAAACAATAACAGGGAAGGTCTCCTGCCATACAATAAACGGGGCATACCAATTCCAGAGCCAAAAGAGGGGATCCTGTATAAGGGAATGGGAATACAGGAAACGCAGAACTGTACCGTGATAACGCTGCGTATGAAGCACCGGAGGATGCGCTGGTCGGTGAGAGGGGCAAACAATCTGGCGAAAGCGTTGTACCGGAAGGAAAACAAGGAACTGATAGAAACGATAGAGAGGTATACGGACGGACTGATATTTACAATACAGATGCAGAAGATAGTGGAAACATTAAGTGCAGCAAAAGCGCCTAAAAAGGAGGGGAAAGGGAATCCCTATGGAGATGTGGTAAGAGCCCATATGCCGATAACAGAGGCAATGCAGACAGCATCAAGAAAGGCATTCAAGAGAGCATTCTGTTAATAAAAGATATGTCAAGGTTTATTTGAAATGAAGAAACAGGCAACATATCACAAAGAAAAAAGAATGGTAACTTGCCAACGATTACTTGACACAAACTTTTGTGTCAAGCATATTGAAAAAGTTTTTTGCATATGCTATAATGCCAATAGGCAAAAAGATATAAAAAGTCAACCAATATTGACGAAGAAACGAATCTCTCAACCGTATTCCCGTACAGTTGAGAGATTCTTCTTTACTTTTATAGTGGCAAAGCACCCACTAGGCTAGCTGTTGCCCTTGTCGTCACCGTCTAACCATTTGATGATGTAGTGGCAAGCTACTCCACCCAGAACGGCAATTAAAAAAGATATAAAAAATTCCAATATTGACACCTCCTCCCTGTTGCGGGTATCGGTGAGCAACAAAAAAATTATAACATATTATTCGACATGCTTCTATCATAAATTTTCAGAAAAGTTATCAAGGGGATTCTGGCTGCCAGAATCCGATGCTCGCTACCTGTTTTTTTATAGGCAGTTCTGCAGGCACACGTAGAATATCAATTCGTCTCCAAAAAATAGTGCCGGAAGGCACTTTTGTGTTTTGGACAGCCTGCCTGAGCAGGCTAAAACACACCCCCGGAAAACGGCGTTTCCGGGGATAGCAAGCATCGCAACTGGGCGCCCAGTTGCCGCTTGCTGGGGAATTTCCCCAAACCCCTTTTTAAGCATATGCGGCAGAATCCGCATATGCACATTTACGCAGAATTTCATTTTCTGCATAAATGTTTTTTTCAAAAATGTAATTTTTGTGCTGGAAGAATTAAGAAAACAGCAAAAAAGCAGCCACCCTGACCACAGGTTAATGGCTGCTTTTCATCATGCTGACATTTTTCATTTATCGCTGGGCTTCTTCTTTCTTTTGGTGTCTGCCCACTTCCGTTTTCAAAAAAATGCTGTTGTCTGTTTCCAGCTTTACGCCATAGGTCTGTTCGTAAATCTGGCGTACTGCCGCGGTTTTCTGCAGTTCCAGTTTTTGCGCATATGCTGTCTGGCGGAGTTCTTTGATTTCTGCGTTTAAGGGCGCCAGTTCATTTTCCAGTATTTCCTTCAGCATGTTTCCGCTGGGGTTCCGGATCCCGGCGCTTTTTAAAAATGCCTCTGCTTTTAAGAAACCCTCTATTTCTGTCTGGTGCCGGTTCCTGAATTCTGTCTGGCTGCCGCCCCTCTTATATTCGGTGTAACACCGTCTGTACCGGATATAGTCACGGATATTTTCATATTTTTTCTGCTGGGCCTTCCTCTGCTGGATTTTAGATTCGAGCTCCTGATTCAGGGCATTGATCTGTGTTTTCTGTCCTGTCTCATAAACAGCCAGGCTGGCCGCATCCTGAAGGTTGTGCTCCTGCATAAAACCCATAAATTTCAAAAAATTTTCGATGTTCTTCTCCTCCAGTTTATTAACATAAGCCATCCCTTTTCCGGATTCCATATGTTTTTTTGTGTCAATGAGTCCGTTAATGTTCCTGCTGTTTTGGGTTTCCGCAGAAATGCTTTTCCTGCTTTTAGGGGCTGCATATCCGGAAGTCTTCCTGCGTGCTTTCCATGCCCTCATTTCTTCCGGGGATTTCAAACGGTTCTCTGCCAGATATTTTTCGTCCCGTTCAATCCGTGCCCGGATCGCTTCCTCCGTATATCCGGGGCCGATCGTTTTCCCTCTGCAGAACCGTTCCTGTCCTAACAGCTCGCACTTAAATGATATGTGTTTCCCTTGTTTGACAGCTGCCCCTTCCATCTCCATTTTTTCCAGAAAATCTTCGAAGCACCGGGACTCCAGAACCGCTTTGTCAATCAGATCGGCCAGACGTTCCACCCATGGGTTTTCCATATGGTTTCTTCCCTTCCGTCCGGAAGTTTTTTCTATGACTGACAGGTTGTTTTCGATGCAGAGCCGGTCGCTTAAGTCCCTGATGCGCTGCACGTCTTCCGCCCCATGGTGGTATTTCCTGTAATTTTCAAAACTCACAGAATTAAAGATTATGTGCGTATGAATATGCTCCCCGTCATTGTGTGCTGCGACCACATACTCATGCCTGCCGCTGGTTACAAGGTCCGCATATTGTTTCCCGATTTCCAGGGCTTTTCCCGGCGTAATCTCGCCGGGGGCAAAGGACTGGATCAGGTGGTATGCTTTCCTGTTCCCGAGCCCCGTCCCAAATCCTGCCGTCAGCTCCATCTGGGCCGCTGCCGTTGCCGGGGAGCAGCGGAAAGAGTCTACCAGCAGCATCCCCTCCGTTTTCTCCGGATTGCAGATATAATCAATTGCTTTGCCCAGTGTACTATGGATTTCCTTGATTTTTGTAACTGCCATAATGTGCCTGCCTTTCATTTTAAAAAATATTTACTGGATGGAGGATGGGATTCCGAAAATGGGAAATACTTGATAAAGCCTGATGCATATGCTATAATGGCTGTAGTCAAGAAAGAATTGTATCCAAGCGGTACACAAAGCGAAAACCCCGGAGCGCCATCTCCGGGGTTTTCTTTAGGCTAGTTGCCACTGTCGTTTCTGTCTAACCATTTGCAGATATAAAAACTAGCTACACCTGCCATAACAGAAACCAAGAAAGATATTATTATAGTAGAATTTTTCATGTGCATCGCTGATAAAAATAACCGCTTTCTCTGCTCCTAACGCTGTACTGCTCATACTTTTCCTCCTTTAAATAATTGTTAGAATGATTGACCATAACAAAAAAGGACACTCCCAAATTCTCACTTGGAAAGTGCCCTTAAAGTACAAAATATTAAAATCAAACGTTGCATAAAACGTATTATTAAGTATTATTCTGTGTTATGCATAACAAATTTGTAGTAAATTTGTAGTAAACCGCAACTCAAAATCGCTGGAAGCCTTGATTTTACCGGCTTTCCTAATCCAAAGTCCGCATTGTCGGGAACAACAGCACATCCCTAATTGCAGGGCTGTTCGTCAGCAGCATCACCAAACGGTCGATTCCGTACCCGATTCCTCCGGTAGGCGGCATACCGATCTCCAGTGCATTCATGAAATCTTCATCCGTAGTGTTAGCCTCTTCATCACCTGCTGCCAGAGCCGCTTCCTGAGCTTTAAACCGCTCCCTCTGGTCAATGGGATCGTTCAGCTCTGAGTAGGCGTTGCACATTTCTCTCCCATAAATGAACAATTCAAAACGCTCCACGTACTCCGGCTTGTCCGGCTTTCTCTTGGTCAAGGGGGAAATCTCTACAGGATGATCCATGACAAATGTAGGCTGAATCAGATGTTCCTCCACAAACTCCTCAAAAAACAAATTCAGGATATCCCCTTTTACATGTCTGGTCTCATAGTGTATCCCCTTCTCGTCCGCAAGCTTTTTCGCCGCCTCAGTATCGGGAATCGCATCAAAATCAACACCTGCATATTTTTTCACGGCATCCACCATGGTAAGACGCTCGAAGGGCTTTCCCAGATCAATCATCTCTTCTGCGTAGGGCACTAAAGTTGTGCCGCACACCTCCTGAGCCACATAGCGGAACATATTCTCCGTCAAATCCATCATTCCAAAATAATCCGTATATGCCTGATACAGCTCCATCATCGTAAATTCAGGATTGTGTCTGGTATCCATTCCCTCGTTGCGGAAAACACGGCCAATCTCAAACACTCGCTCTAACCCGCCTACAATAAGCCTTTTTAAATATAATTCCAACGAAATACGAAGCTTCACATCCTCATCTAAAGCATTATAGTGTGTGGCAAATGGTCTTGCCGCAGCACCGCCTGCGTTGGAGACCAGCATAGGAGTCTCCACCTCCAAAAAGCCCTGACCATCCAGATAACGGCGTATTGCGCTGATGATTCCGGAGCGCTTTACGAAAGTCTCCTTGACCTCCTGATTCATAATTAAATCCGTATATCGCTGGCGGTAACGCAAATCCGTGTTGGTCAATCCGTGGAATTTCTCCGGCAGAATCTGCAGACTTTTGGAAAGCAGTGTTACTTTTGCCGCATGTACGGAAATCTCACCGGTCTTAGTGGTAAATACCTCTCCTTCTATTCCGGCAATATCACCCACATCATATTTCTTAAAATCGGCATAGGACTCCTCTCCGATACTGTCTCTTGCCACATAGCACTGGATGTTTCCGGGCAGATCCTGAATATTGCAGAAAGAAGCCTTGCCCATAATACGTTTGGACATAATACGTCCTGCAATACGGACCGTTTTTCCCTCCAATTCACTATAATTATCCTTAATGTCCTTACTGTGATGTGTTACATCATACTTTGTGATTTGAAAGGGATCCTTACCCGCTTCCTGAAGATTAGCCAGCTTCTCACGTCTGACCTTCAAAAGCTGATTAATATCCTGCTCCTGTACATTCATATTCTGCCCTTCTGCCACTTCCGCCACTCTTATCCTTTCTGGAACACATGCAATATTCCGAATTCTATAAAGCAATTACGGACACTGATGCACCCCGCTCATAATACAATTACTACTGCAACATTTTATCAAGCCTTTTCCCGACTTGCCTGATCCTCATTCAAAACGACTTCCGGCTCTTTTTCTTCGGAAACCTTCTCCCGACTTGTACTGTCCTCATTCAAAACGGCTTCCGGCTCTTTTCCTTCAGAAGCCTTCTCCCGGCTTGTACTGTCCTCTTCAAAATCGGCTTCCGGCTCTTTTCCTTCAGAGACCTTCTTCTGGCTTGCCTGATCCTCATTCAAACCGGCTTCCGGCTCTTTCCCCTCCAAAGCCGCATTCCGACAGGTACTCCCCTCATTAAAACGGTTTTCCGTCCAGTTCTATCTGTTGTTATCAAGGCCCGTCCCCAATACATTCTATTCCTGCCAAAACGGCACCGGCTCACCGGCCGTAAACTGCTCTTCCGACAGTACTGTCCTGCCGGAAAGACAGTACAGAACACCGCAAACTAATACATCATTGCATTAATTCCCGAGTAATCAGCACTGGCTGTTCACGCCATCGCCGTGTTGGTTTCAGTCAACGATGCCGCCGCATCGCCTCCTTCCACTGCCTTGCGCTGACGCAGACATCAAGCACTGATTACTTCAAGATTAATGCAAAGTTGTACTTGGCAGACGATATCGGCCTGCCATCAACCGGGAAAGCGCCGCCATGCAGGGATGTTTTTTCTCATTTTACAAAGGAGTATCATACTATGTTTGAACAGATTTTTGAAAATGTACGGGGGAAGTCACCCCTGGTTCATTGTATCACCAACTATGTCACCGTCAACGACTGTGCCAATATGCTGCTGGCCTGCGGCGGCTCACCCATTATGGCAGATGATCCGGAGGATGCCGTGGAAATCACCGGCATCTGCAAAGGGCTGGCTATCAACATCGGCACACTGAATCAGCGCACCATCCCGGTTATGCTTGCTGCCGGGAAGCGTGCCAACGAGCTGAGGCATCCTGTGGTGCTGGATCCGGTGGGAGCTGGGGCCTCCGCGCTGCGGACGGATACGGCACTTCGGCTGCTTGAGGAGCTAAAGCTTACGGTAATCCGGGGCAACATCTCGGAGATGAAGACGCTGGCTTACGGCAGCGGCACCACCAAAGGGGTGGATGCCGACGTGGCGGACAGGGTGACAGAAGACAATCTGGACGGGGCGGTATCCTTTGCCAGGGAACTGGCCCGGCGCACCGGGGCGGTTATTGCTGTCACCGGAGCCATTGATATCGTGGCGGACAAAGAGCGGGCATTCTGTATCCGCAACGGCCATCCGGAGATGTCTTCTATTACCGGGACCGGCTGCCAGCTTTCCATCCTGACGGCGGCCTTTGTCACCGCCAACCCGGAGCATCCCCTTGAGGCGGCAGCCGCAGCCGTGTGCGCCATGGGTCTGTGCGGGGAGATTGCCCACAGGCGTATGACCGAACTGGACGGCAACGCTTCCTATCGGAACTATATCATCGACGCCATGTACCGCCTGACTCCTGCAAGGTTGGAGAAAGGAGCAAATTATGAAGTGCGATAAACGCTATATGCTGCTCTATGCCGTTACTGACCGGGCCTGGACAGGGGAACAGACGCTCTATGAGCAGGTGGAGGCGGCATTGAAGGGCGGTGTGACTTGTGTGCAGCTGCGGGAGAAAGAGATGGATGAGACGGCGTTTCTTCAGGAGGCCAAAGATATCTGTGCCCTGTGCCACCGGTATGGCGTGCCGTTCATTGTGAATGACAATGTGGACGTCGCCATCGCCTGCCAGGCGGACGGTATCCATGTGGGCCAGGAGGACATGGCGGCGGGCGAGGTTCGCCGCCGGGTGGGGGACGCTATGCTCCTGGGTGTCTCTGTCCATACGGTGGAAGAAGCACGACGGGCTGTTCGGAACGGTGCGGACTATCTGGGTCTGGGGGCGGTGTTCCCCACAAGCACGAAGACAGATGTGGATCAGATGACGAATGAGACCTTACGCGCCATCTGCGATGCGGTTGACGTGCCCGTTGTGGCCATCGGAGGCATTAACCGGGGCAACCTTCTTAAGCTGTCCGGCAGCGGTGTGGACGGTGTGGCCCTGGTATCAGCCATTTTTTCGGCGGAGGATATTGAGGATACCTGCCGAAAGCTTCGCCTGTTGGCAGAGGGGATGGTGAGGGCATGAGGATTCGCGGCGCGATTTTTGATGTGGATGGCACGCTGCTGGACTCCATGTTTATCTGGGACACCATCGGAGAGACTTATCTGCGCTCTATCGGAGATGAGCCGAAAGAGAATCTGAACGAGGTGTTTAAGAATATGAGCCTGCGCCAGGCGGCCCGCTACTATCAGACCGAGTATGGCGTGAAGCTTGATATTGATGAGATCATGGATGGGGTCAACGCCATGTTGGAGCGGTATTACTGTTTTGAGGTTCCGCTGAAACCGGGGGTGGAGGAGCTGCTTAAGCGGTTTAGGGCAAGCGGCGTCAAGTTGTGTATCGCCACTGCCACTGACCGGTATCTGGTGGAGGCCGCTCTGAAGCGGTGCAAAGCGCTGTCTTATTTTGGCGAGATTTTCACCTGCAATGAAGTGGGACACGGCAAGGATGAGCCGGATATCTTTGAGGCGGCGCTTCGCTTCCTGGGAACAGAAAAGTCAGAGACGGTTGTGTTTGATGACGCGCTCTATGCCATCAAAGCGGCGAAAGAAGCCGGGTTCCCTGTGGCGGCGGTCTGTGACAGCCATGAAAAGAATCAGGAAGAAATCCGCGTTCTGTCCGATGTATACCTGAAAGACTTGGCGCAGCTGGATAAACTTCAGAAGCTCCTTCCGGTTTAAGGAATTTACTTCCTGACATCCGAAAGCTTCAAGCGGCGGATCGGGGGCACCACTTTCCGTCGCTTAATAAAAATAATGCAAAGGAGAGATAGCAATGAGAACAGCATTATCAATCGCTGGGACAGACCCCAGCGGAGGCGCCGGGATTCAGGCCGATCTGAAAACGATGACCATGAACGGTGTTTTCGCCATGAGCGCCATTACGGCGCTGGTAGCGCAGAATACCACCGGTGTAAGAGAAATTGTAGAGATGACGCCCGATTTTCTCGGACAGCAGATTGACGCGGTATTTGAGGACATCCCGCCCGATGCGGTGAAGATCGGTATGGTGGCCTCCTGCGGACTGATTGAGAAGATTGCAGAACGGCTGCGCTTCTATCAGGCGGGGAACGTTGTGGTGGACCCGGTAATGGTGGCTACCAGCGGCGACCGGCTGATTTCCGAAGTGGCGGTGGATACACTGAAAACCTGCCTGCTCCCCCTGGCGGCTGTGGCTACGCCCAATATCCCGGAGGCAGAGATCCTGTCTGGCATGGCCATTCAAAGCCAGGAGGATATTGAAGCCGCGGCCAGACAGATCAGCGGCGCCTATGGATGCGCGGTCCTGCTCAAGGGCGGGCACAACATCAACGACGCCAATGACTACCTCTATGCGGATGGCGCGGGGACATGGTTCTACGGAACTCACATTGATAATTCCAATACCCATGGAACCGGCTGTACGTTGTCCAGCGCCATAGCGGCAAATCTGGCCAAGGGATTTGACCTGCCCACATCCATCCGGCGGTCCAAAGAATACATCTCCGGCGCGCTTAATGCCATGCTGAACCTGGGGAAGGGCCGAGGACCCATGCAGCACAATTTCAATCTGACCGGTGAATACGCAAAGGAGGCAGAGTCATGAAAACAACCATAAAGACAACAGAACGGCTTTTATCCGCAACAAAAGACATTTGGGCGGCTTACAATGAGAATCCCTTTGTGAAGGGTATCCAGGACGGTACTTTGGAGCAGGCGAAGTTTAAGTATTACATCATTCAAGATTACCTTTATCTGGAGGAGTATGCGAAGGTGTTCGCCCTGGGCATTGCCAAGGCAAAAAGCCCCGAAACCATTCAGCTTTTCTCCAAGTATGTGACCCTGCTGACCGAGGGAGAGATGGATATCCATCGGGGCTATATGGGTAAGTTCTCAGTTTCACGGGAGGAACTGGAGCAAACGCCCCGGTCGCTGGACAATCTTTCCTATACGTCCTATATGCTCCGGGTGGCTTATGAAGAGGGGGAGGCGGAGATTCTGGCCGCTATCCTGTCCTGTGCCTACAGCTATGAGGTGATTGCCAAAAAGATTGTAGAGAACAATCCGTCGGCACAGGATCATCCATTCTACGGCGATTGGGTCAGAGGCTACGCTGATCCCCATTACGGCGAAGCGAACGTCCTGCTGCTGGAAATGACAGACCGGCTGACCCTGCACTATACCGAACAGCAGGTGCGGCATCTGGAAGATATTTTTGTGGCCTGTTCCCGCTACGAGCTGGCTTTCTGGGAGATGGCCTGGAACATGAGCAAATAGGGCGCTAATCGGCATCTTTGGTTTCCGTTTCCATATCTGAGCCATTAGCCAGACCTTCCAGTTCGAGCAGGTCTGCCGGGACATGGCTTACGGCCAACTGTTCTTCTTCAGTCAGGCTATTGTACCAGGTTAGCCATTCTATGGTTTCAGCGGTCAGGCCTTCCTTATTGTACCAGTTGTTGTGATAATGGAGCCTGCCGCTGTCTGTCTCTATAAACCGGATGTCATATATTTCCCCCAGTTGTGCGGGATAGGATTCCATAATTTCACCGTTATACTGGATGCTGATGATATCCCCAACCTTTGGAGTGGGGGATTTTGGCATATATTCTATAGGAATTGAAATGCGGTCAGAGGATGATAATTCAGCAGAGCCCTCTACAGGTTCGACCAGTAAGGAATGCTCGTCGGCTTCTATAATGGCAGCCGAAAAAGAAGCCGAATGCTTTTTGTCATCCGCTGAAGCTGCAGGATTACTGCTGTCTTCCTTTAAGTTTCTGGAAAAGAGTATAAATACGGTAAGGCATATTATGGCGGCTGCGGTTATTATCCAGAATGTAGGTTTTTTGTAGTATGGCATGTGTTTGATCCTCCTGTCATTTTTGATTATATCTGCAAATAGAAAGTACTTCCGCCGCCGTCTGTATCCTGCACGCCAAGCTTTAATCCCTGGATTTTTGCAAGGGTAATGGCAATGGACAGGCCAAGTCCGAAATGGTCTTTTTTATTTCGGGATTTATCACTTTTATAAAAGCGGTCGAAGATAAATTCTTTTTCCTCGTCAGGGATTCCGGGGCCATGGTCCACGACGAAAACCAGTGTATGGGGATGGCAGTGTTCAGCCCTAAGAAGGATTTTTCTTGAAGGCCGCGTCAGAGAATATGCGATGGCGTTATCGAGCAGGATGGTCAAAATCTGTCGGCATAGTTCGGGGTCTGCTGATACTGGCGGAAGCGGCTCCTCCGGCAGGCGTAACTGCAGGGTTCCGTTTTTGGACAGGCAGAGCGGTTCGTAAAGCTCCAAAAGGCTTAGGAGGAGATCGTCTATTTCAAATTTCCGTTTTCTTACAGCCCATTCCCTCTGTTCGGCAGAAGCAAGGAGCAGAAGATTTTTAATCAGGGCGCTTCCCCTGTGGCATTCGTTTTTAATAACAGAAAGCAGACGGGTATCCTCTGCTGAATGGGAAGAGACTGCATCTGCGGTCATTTGGATGACTGCAATCGGAGAACGAAGCTCATGGGAGGCTGCGGCTACAAAATCCTGCTGCTTTTGGTATGTTTCTTCCAGAGGGCGCAGGGAACGGCGGACGAACCAGCGGCCGCTCAGAAAGAGGAGCAGGATTCCAAACAGGTCGATAAATAAATAGAAACATCCGGTTTTCAGGGATTTCTTCCTGCTGTCAGAGATGTCCTGCAGCAGGGTGAGCTTTTTATATCCGGCAGGGGTCTGGAGGACAAGGATATTCCCAAGATAGACATCCCGGCTGTCTCCATGGATTTGAAATATGGAGGTCTGCAACATGTTTGAGGAGATAGGGTAGGAATCTGTGAAAATGCCTTCCTTGTCCGCAGCTTTTTCTGCATATGAAAGAAGAATTTCCCGTCTCGTATCCGGTCTGTATGAACCAGGAAAGAAAAGGGGCGAGTTGTTTTCTTCTATATGAATGATGAGCTGGTTTTTCTCCTCCATCTGTGCCAGAAACAGATCCGTAAAGTGGGAATTACCCTGAAGCTGGAACATCAGAGTAAAAAGATGTTTTTGGAACAGTGATTCCTGGCGGTTTTCCTGTGAGGTAAAGTAGAAAAGAAATGTTATGGACAGGATAAAAGTTATGATCAGCCCGGTACTTAAGGTATAAAGAAAAACTAATTTTCTCTGTAGTTTAGGAAACATTGCCGTCCTCCAATCGGTATCCCATGCCATGTACTGTGGCAATATTTGCGCAGCTCCCTAAAGAGCGCAGGTGTTTTCTGAGGAAATAAATATATGTATCAAGATTGCCGTCTTCTACGGCGCTTTCCGAACCCCAGACACGCAGGAAGATCTGTTCCCTTGTCAGGGTCTTTCCCGGATTGCGTAAGAAGAATTCCATGAGGAGAGCCTTTTGTTTGGAAAGGCGCTGCTCTTTTTCGTTGCAGGTCAGAATCCTGGCCTCCATATCGAACTGGATATCCAGAAAGGATAGACAGGTCTGGTCTGAAAATGCAAGGGGCCTTCTGGAGAGGGCGCGGATACGCGCAAGGAGCTCCTCTATGGCGTAGGGTTTCACCAGATAGTCGTCTGCCCCGCAGTCCAGGCCGGCAATCCGGTCGTCTACAGAACTCAGTGCAGTTGTCAGGATGATGGGTATGCTGATGTGATTCTGGCGGATGGCTTTCAGGATGGCCAGTCCGTCGAGCTCCGGCAGCATGCGGTCCAAAAGAATTAGGTCGTAAGCGCCGGACATGGCAAGATAGATCGCCTCACTTCCGGCGTGGCAGCAGTCAACAGTATGTTTTTTGGCAGAAAGCTGTAATTTTAAGGCGCTGCATAATTCTCTGTCGTCTTCTACAATTAAAATACGCATCTTTCACACTCCTTACTTTGAATCATATAAATCACAATGCGATTCTATCATTAGGGCAGACTGCGGACAATAACCTCGTTCTCTTTTGCGAAATGAAGGGCCGTTTTTGTATTTTATAAATCTTATTTTCTGGTGTGGATATAGAAATTAAAAATAGGAGCTTGATTTATATCAAACTCCTATTTCAGAAATAATCATAAAAACTATAGCAGAAGGGGTCATACTCAACTGCTTATTAGTATAATACCACTTCAACAATATCATGTCAAATTTCCTTGGATTATAATTTCACAAAAATTTTAGCAGTTTTAGAGTTTTTTTAGAGAATGGCTTGGTAGGATATATATGACAAATATTTTAGAAAGGCAGGATTTTAGAGATGGCAAATGAAGGAAAGAACAGAAACCGAAGATTATGTGTCATGGCAGTTGCAGCCCTTCTGGCGCTGCTGCTTGTGGCATGCGGAAGCGGAAAGGAAGACAGCACGAAAGATACAGATACACAGGGAGCTTCAAAACCGGAAAAGAAGACGGAAGATACACAGGCAGGGCAGACGCCGGACAGCGACAATCCGAAGATAGCCGGGGAGACGGAAAGCACAGGCACACCGATAAACGGACTGTCAGTAGAAATAGGAGAAGTTTTAGAAGGCTCTTTTACGGGAAAGGAGATTCAGACAGACGACCAGGGAGATGCGGGGCAGGTTGCGGTGCTTGACCCGGAGGAAGCGAAACAGTTGGAGATTGTATTTACAGAACAGACCACCTTCACGGTGCGCTCATCTACGGATATGGGGGCAACGCATACAGATACACCGGGCAGCAGCAGTGATTTGGCAAGCGGTAGGCAGACAGAAGTATCAGGTACGAGGGATGGCGATACCATACATGCTTCTTCCGTAATGATTATGGATTTTGGTAATTGAGCAGATGAGCTGTTTTATATTGGCAGGATGGAGTGGATGTACATAATATGAGATGGTACTAAAAAGGGTTCGTCGGGAAACAAATCATTTTCCGGCAGGCCCTTTTTAATGCGCAGCAGTTCGTGTATCAGAAAAAGCGAGAAAGAGGTACAGTTGTGATTAAGGTAGAAAATGTAACAAAAGAATTTGAGCATATATGTGCAGTGAACCAGGTATCTTTTGAGATTCCGGATGGGAGTATGTTTGGCCTTCTTGGAACAAACGGAGCGGGAAAGAGCACCCTTCTTCGGATGATGGCAGGGGTGCTTGGCTGTGACACAGGAAGGATTCTTTTTGACGGAGAAAATATATACGAAAATCCATCGTGTAAGTCATCTGTCTTTTATCTCCCGGATACACCTTACTATTTTCCTAATGTAAATCTGGAAGAGATGGTCCGGTTTTACAGAAGGCATTATCCATTCTTGGAGAGAGATAGTGCGGCGTATATGGCAAAGCTTTTAAATCTTGATATGGAGCTTCCATTGCGCACATTCTCTAAGGGGATGAAACGGCAGGCATTTTTGATCCTTGCCCTTTGTTCAGGAACAAAATATCTATTGTTCGATGAAGTATTTGACGGGCTGGATCCGGTGATGACGGAAACTATGAAGGAGCTGTTCCGAAGGGAAATAGAAGAACGTAAGCTTACCGTTGTGGTCGCGGCACACAAGCTTAAGGATTTGGAGGATATCTGCCATAATATCGGGATTATGCATAAGGGAGGCATTCTAAAGGCAGGGGATATGAGGGAGCGTTCCGGCAATGTGATGAAACTTCAGTGTGTGTTTGAAGGCCAGGAAGATATGAAGGAGGAACTTGAAAAGGAACTGCAAGTTCTGCGGTATGAGAAAGAGGGATATTTTACAACGCTGGTGGTAAAAGGGGATAAGAAGGAAATATTGGAAAGGATAACTCGCAGGGTTCCGGTGTTCGTGGGGGAAATCCCTATGAGCCTGGAGGAAATTTTTATGACGGCAATGAAGGAGGCAGGATATGACATCTGTAAGGTATTTATGGAACTGGATTAAGGAAGCAGGCAGAGGGCATGTGACAGCCTTTCTTTCCTGGGGCGGTTTTTTTATCTATATAGTAGTTACGATTTTCGCACTGCAGAGTGATTCCTATTCTACTTTTTCCGGAATTGGAAGCGAAAGTCTGCTTTATCTTAGCATGGGGCTTGGAGTATTGGCCGCTGCCGCAGGCTTCTGTTATCTGGAGCAGCCTGTGAAGCTGGATTTTTATTATAGTCTTCCGGTAAAAAGAGGAACGATTTTTTGGAGTAAATATATACACGGGATTGTGCAGGTGTTATTCCCTCTGTTTATCAGCATGGCGGTCTGCGGTTTTTATGAATGCAGTATAAACAGAGATTTTGTAGCTTATGCCGGTTACTATGTGCTGCAAAGTGCGGTTCTGTTTTCATTAGTATTTCTTATCTTTTATCATATCAGTATTGTTTCTTTTCTGGCAGGTGGAAGATTTGTTACGGTACTGGTTTTATTTGCTTCTTTTATTTATGGGGGACAGGTGGTTTTTCAGGGGATTGGAAATGCCTATGCAAAATATTTCTTTAAGACTTTCTATCGGATTCCGGAGCTTGAGGCAATGAAAGAAGCGCTGACGCCGGAACAGCTTGCCCGCAAGCTTACCGGAGCCTTTCTGTATGATAAGATCGAGGCATTGGAATATGTTCCGGAAAAGGAGATTGTTCTGGCGGCGTTTTTCTGGATTTTGCTCTTTGCCGTCCTGATGGTATGTCTGGAGCGGAAGAGAAAGGTGGAGAATGTAGGAAAGGTATTCGCATTTTCCGCGGCAGAGAGGGCATTTGTATTTTTTGTGTCTGTTGTTCTGGCGCTATTGTTTGGGAATTTGGCTATGGGATATGGAATTCTTCTGGTTTTCCTTTTTCATATTCTGGCAGAGATGCTGATACAAAGACAGGGAAATGCACTTTTCAGAAGAAAATGGCAGATGGCTGCAGAATGCGCACTTGTCCTTCTGATGACAGAAGGTTTTGCTGCAGGTGCAAAAGCTTTTAACGATTTTTCCCCGGAGAGGGATGAGGTCAGTGCTGTCAGAATCTGTGTCAATGGGATGGATATGTCCCAGGCAGAGTATGAAGAAAACTTCCCCGGAAAAGAAACTTATGAGACTGAGAGGAAGCTTGAGCAGTTTAAATTTACAGAGGAGGGGCTTGCAGAGGGACTTTTCTGGATTCAGAGCCTTAAGGAGAAGGCAGAAACTGATGGAAAGGCATGGGAGTATAGCTTTGCGACAGTTTGTTATGAGATGAAAGACGGGAGACAGCGATACCGTGTCTATCCGGTAGACGAGGTGGATTTTCAGTCCTTTTCTAGAGTTTTTGAAACGAAGGAATATAAGGAGAAAGCATATCCCGCCCTG
>ERZ808037.746-NODE-746-length-26521-cov-10.874225_pt1 | contig 26521 bp, 26 predicted proteins | sample MGYA00380190_ERZ808037 | MGnify/ENA primary metagenome ERZ808037 (study PRJEB31490, sample SAMN06133399) | mouse gut metagenome | isolation source: J9 | host: mice | place: China: Chengdu | collected 2015-05 ...
GAGATATCAATGCTGCTAAGAACATCCTTGCGGTCGGGCTTGACCGTCTAGCTGTAGGAATCCCCTCGGTTTAGCGAAGGGAGGAAGTCAATTTAGTTTGATGTTACTTGGCTTATTGCTGTTTGGCTTAGGTTTAACTATCTATCTAGCTATTTAGCCAAAGCTTCAACGGTAGGGCAGGCAGATAAGGGGCTGCATCTGCGTTCTCATTAATAGCCTTAAGATTTAGTGCGCCCTGAGCGATAAGCAAAATAGTCCATGGCAATACTTGATGCTCAAGCTTTTGAACACGTGCTTGTAGCTCTTCAGCAGACTCGCTGTGATCAACCGCAAGCATCGCTTGAGTCAATACCTGACCAGCATCCAGCTCAGCTGTGACCACGTGCACGCTACAGCCATGATGGGCATCGCTAGACTCTAGAACACGCTGATGAGTATCTAACCCTTTATATTTTGGCAATAATGAAGGGTGTAGGTTAATCATTGGTGCCGGTGAGCCACTAATAAAATCATCACTCAGTACACGCATAAAGCCAGCCAATACGACCAAATCAGGCTGCCACTCGTTAAGCTGAGCACCAGCATGGCGCTCAAAGGTTTTAATCCCCATACGCTTGCCAGCATTCTCACCTTCAGTGATATGAGAGAATACGGCTGTGGCTATCCCAGCTTGCTGTGCTCGAGTCACCGCATAAGCTTCTTTAACATTACTAATAACACCGACAATCTCGATAGGTAAGCTACCGGCATTCATGGCGTCAATTAGTACCTGAAGGTTGCTACCACTTCCTGAAACTAGGACTGCAACCTTCAAAGGTTTTTTCGATAAAGAGTGTTGTGAATCAGTCATGTTACGAATATACCACCGCATCATCAGTACGAGCGATAATTTCACCGAAGATGAAAGACTTTTCACCGGCATCATTTAAGATGCTAACGGCTTGCTCAGCCACTTCAGCGGGTACCACAACCACGAAGCCTACACCACAGTTGAAAGTACGGTACATTTCAGACTGCTCAATGTTGCCGTGCTTTTGAAGCCAGTTAAATAGCTCAGGCATCTCCCAGCTTTGGGTATCAATTTTAGCGGCTAAATTCTCTGGTAATACGCGAGGTAGGTTTTCAGTAAATCCGCCACCTGTGATGTGCGACATAGCATGTAGTTTGCTATTACCCAGTGCTTTTTGTAACGCTTGGATAGATTTGACATAGATTTTGGTTGGGGCCATTAACGCATCAGCAATAGGCTGACCGTCTAAGGTCTCGTCAGAGTTTGCGATATCTACACCGCTAACTTCGATAACTTTACGGATTAGCGAATAACCGTTTGAGTGAGCACCACTTGATGCGATACCGATTAGAACATCACCTTCAGCAACATTTTCACCAGTGATAACTTCAGACTCTTCAACCACACCCACACAGAAGCCGGCTAAGTCGTAGTCTTCATCTTGATACATGCCTGGCATTTCAGCAGTTTCACCACCGATTAGCGCACAATTAGACTGTTTACAGCCTTCACCGATACCGCTCACAACTGAGGCTGCAGTATCTACGTCTAATTTACCAGTAGCATAGTAATCTAAGAAGAATAGAGGCTCGGCACCACATACCAATAGATCGTTGACACACATGGCCACTAGGTCAATACCGATGGTGTCATGACGGTCTAACTGAAGGGCAAGCTTAAGTTTGGTACCCACACCATCTGTTCCTGATACTAATAGCGGTGATTTATAGCCTGTAGGAATACGGCATAAGGCGCCAAATCCACCAAGACCACCAACGACTTCAGGGCGAGTGGTTGATTTAGCAACAGATTTAATGCGTTGAACTAGGGCATCACCTGCATCAATATCCACACCAGCGTCTTTATAGCTTAGTGAAGTTGGCTTGTCTTGAGTTGACGAGTTAGCAGATGCATTAGAATTTGGATGGCTCATGGTAGCAGCAGACCTTAATAAGCGAATGTGAGAATAAAATAATAGAAGGTTTAGATAAAAAACTAAGTGCACAAATTGGCAAATAGCAGTTCTCTGGTGGCATTATACGCAAAAACACAAGGCTCGCAAAATTTAACGAGCATTAATTGATGATAAAAACAAAAAATGACCAAAATTCAGTTAATGATTACGTTGTTGTGGATTATTATAGAGTTAATTATGACTTATTATTTAAGTTCTCAAATTTAATTAAATGTCAAAAAAAAGATAATTTCATTTTTTTGTGAAGCTTTTGGATTATAGAGAAGACTGTCTATGCAAGTTGCAAGATTTGACCCCTTTTTTAAGCGTTTATTTGCCATTGTCGCCATCGGAATTGGTTTATGGCTTATATATTTGCTAATTCCTGTTATTTTGCCTTTTTTAAGTGCCTTTATACTTGCTTATCTTCTTAATCCCATCGTGGCGCGATTGGCTCGTATTATGCCTAGGTGGCTGTCCATTTTGATTGTGTATACCGCCATCATCTTTGGGTTTGTGGCTTTGTTATGGTGGCTGCTACCTACACTATGGATACAGATTGAGTCGGCGTGGCAGTACTTCCCAAGATTGGTTGAATGGTACAACAGCGATATGCGTATCTGGGTCAATGATAACAGTCGTTTTAATTTGCCTGTCTTGGAGTCACAGATCGTCTCTGATACTTTGCTTGAGTATCTGAATAAAAACTATAATGTGGCAGATGCTCAGTCGTTATTGCTCTATGTTATGAACTCAGGGTTAACGGTTATTAATAATACCGGTCTTGTAGTTTTAGTTCCTATTTTGACCTTTTATTTCTTATTTAATTGGAATGAGCGTCTGCAAACTTGGAAAGCTGCTTTACCTGCGGCCAGCTCAAAGAAAATCATTGAGATTGCCCATGATTGTGACAAAGCATTAATGGCCTTCATTAAAGGTCAGCTGTTGGTCATGATATTGCTAGGGGTGGTCTATGCGGTACAATTACAGCTTATTGGATTAGAGCTGGGGTTAATTATTGGTATGGTAGCAGGTATTGCTAGTTTTGTGCCCTACCTTGGTTTTGGTATTGGCTTTATTGCAGCCATCATTGCTGGACTCTTCCAGTTTGGCCTAGATTGGCTACAGCTTGGACTTATTGTGGGGGCATTCTTGGTGGGTCAGGCGGTAGAAGGTTATATCTTACAGCCACTACTTCTTGGTGACAAAATTGGGCTGTCTCCGCTATGGGTAATATTTGCTGTGCTGGCGGGTGCAAGCTTGCTAGGCTTTGTGGGGATGCTAATTGCTCTCCCAGTTTCTGCCATTATTAATGTCTTATTCCGCCATGCTTATGCCGCTTATCAGAATACAGATTGGTATAAAGGCCGAAAGCAATATAAATTATTTGAGTAGTTAACTGCTAGGAGATAAAAAGTGTTTGTTAGGGTTTACTGGCTTATTACAAGGTAATGTCATATTATTGTTCATAAAATTGTGATATAAATAAACGTTATAAAGTTATATCGAGCCGAGATACTAGCCTGATGACAAATCAATTAAGTTTAAATCTGGAAGTAAGGAGAGATGCTAGCCTGAGCGATTTTTCGGGGCCGGGCTGGTCGACTTTAATCGATGCTGTTCGTCAACTGCATGTTGGCTTAATTGGACAGATGTATATCTATGGTAGTGCTGCTACCGGTAAGACTCACTTACTTTCGGCCATTTGCGAATCTTATATGGAGATGGATAAGTCTGCTATCTGTCTTTCTTTAAAAGAGTTGGTCAACACCGATGTGGGGGTATTGGCCTCGCTTGAAAGCTTTGACTTGGTTGCTATTGATGACTTGGAAGCCATTCGCAATAGTCGAGTGTGGCAAGAGGCTATTTTCCATTTAATTAATCGCAGCCGTGAAGGTCAAGGCCAATTAATCTTTGCTGCCAAGACACCAGCCACAGAGTTGCCGTTTGAGCTTCCTGATTTACTCACTCGACTGATCCAGTCTCCAGCTTTTAGAGTACCTGAAGGTCATAATATTGCAGATAGAAAAGCCATGCTTGAGTCGGTCATGCGTAGACGGGGTTGGCAGTTCGATTCTCGGATTACTGAGCATCTATTGAATGAAGGCCCACACCGTATTGGGGGAATGCTTGATATCTTAAATATTATCCAGCCGCTATTCTCTAACCTAAACCGCTCTCATGTGTCCAAGGCTGTGATCAATCAGGCCATTACTATGATTGATGAACAAACCCTTATGGCGGAGCTTGAAGATATTCATCAAGAAGCTCACGAGGACTTCTTGTCTAAGTCAGAAGAGAGCAATCCTTATCGCGACAATATGACTTTAAACTTTTAAAAAAATAGCAAATAATCTTTAAATTGTAATTTTTTCCAGTTATGCTACAGCATATTTTTATTTTCTTTTTTAAAAACTAATATTCACCTAACTCCATATTCTTTAAGGCTAGCTCATGACTGATACAACCCACAAGCCCCTGCTTAATAAACTTTTAACTGTAGCAGGTATCGGTTTATTCTCGGTAGCATTTGCACATGCTGATGTGACTTTGAAAGTAGATGATAATATTAAAGTCACTGTGTTAAACGGTAAGCAGTATAACACCAGCTTATTTCAACCCTTACAAAAAACTTTTACCTTACAGCCAGGTAAGCACGTTATCACAGCCAAATATGATCGTCTGTATGATCTTACAGGTGATAATCATGATTATTTGCGCTCTGGAAATGTAACGGTAACTGCTGATTTAGAAGACAACCAAACCTATCGTTTGGCAATGCCAGGTCAACCAGAAAGATACCAAGAGGCTCAAAAATACGCTAAGGCTCCAACCTTAGCAGTGATGAAAGGCTCAACGGTGATAGCACAGACAAAAGGCAGCACTGAACAAGGCGGCTTGTTCTCGGGTCTGTCTTCTATATTTGGTGGCAATGACGCCCAGATCGAAAACCAAAAAGCGATTGCTGCAGTTAATAGCTCATCAACCACTACTCAATCTAGTTCGGTTACAGCTATTGCTCCAGTTGAAGCTACTACGACCAGTAATAGTGCCAAAGCAGATACTTTAGACAACTTCATGCAGTTGTGGTTACAAGCGACTCCTAATGAGCGTGAAAAAATCCGTCAGTGGATTCAAAAGTAACTGCTGTTTTGAAATAGACCTCAATTGGTTCTTTTATGGCTTATTAAGCTACGTTTAAAAACAATAATAGTCTATTAAACCCGTCAGCTTGCTGGCGGGTTTTTTGTTAATTGCATAATAAAATAAAAAGTTGGAGGCAAAGGCTAAAACGGTATAACGCCTTTACAATATGGCATAGTTTTAATATATTTATTTTGATAGTATATTGTTAATTGCATAGGACATCTGTGCATGAGAGTGGTTAAATAAATCAATTATAAATAAGGATTTTACTATGGCACATTTACGTTTAGGTGATGATGCTCCTAACTTTGACGCCCCAACAACTGAGGGTGATATTAACTTTTATGATTGGGCAGGTGATAACTGGGTAGTATTCTTTTCACACCCAGCTGACTTTACCCCAGTATGTACTACTGAATTAGGTCGTGCTGCAGCCTTAAATGGTGAGTTTCAAAAGCGTGGTGTTAAGCCAATCTGTATCTCTGTAGATGATGTAGAAGATCATAAAGCGTGGGCAAGTGATATTGGTGAGACTCAAGGTACTGCTTTAAACTTCCCAATTATTGGTGATGAGAATAAAAAAGTTGCTGAATTATACGACATGATTCACCCAAATGCGGCGACTACTCACACAGTACGTAGCGTATTTATCATTGATCCAAAGAAAAAAGTACGTTTGATCCTAACTTACCCAGCAAGTGTTGGCCGTAACTTTGATGAAATCCTTCGTGCTATTGATGCGCTACAATTAACAGATGAGTATAACGTTGCTACTCCTGTAGATTGGAAAGATGGTGATGACGTTATCATCCCACCAAGCATCAAAACAGAAGATATCTCTGAAAAAGATTATCCAAAAGGCTTCACTGAGATTAAACCTTACTTACGTACCACACCTCAGCCAAATAAATAACGGCAGGTAGTAAGGCTAAACGGTTTAAAGACCAGAAGCTAAGTAAAATAAAAAGCTCCCACAAAATAAGTTGTGGGGGTTTTTTTTATCTGTTTATACTATGGAAACTTAGACAATCAAAATAAAACTTATAAAACGAAAACCTATTTTATTAACAAATATTGATATGGTGTTATTCATTGAATTTGATATGATTAGAGAGCAAGTAGGGATAACTAAAACTATATATATCAAAGATAAAACTAAATCAAAGGGAGTTTGAAATGAAAAAACTATACTTAACTCGTATGGCGCCTAATCCACGTAAAGTAATCATTCTTTTGCAAGCTAAGGGCATAGATATCGACGACATTGATGATATTGATGTGATTGATATCGACATGACAAAGGGTGAGCATTTAACTGAAGAGTTTCGTAAGATTAATCCGCTACAGTTATTGCCGGTATTAGTGCTTCAAGATGGCACCGTACTCAATGACTCACAAGCAATTTGTGAGTACTTAGATAGAGTCTACGGAGAGCGCTCCGTGATGGGCAATGATGTGGTTCAGCGTGCTCAGGTGTGCTCTATAAGACGAACCGCTGAATTTGAAGTGCTATATAACTTTATGCTCGCATTCCAACACAGTCATCCATCAAAGGCCAAACGGGTAGATCAAGTGCCTGAGTTTGCAGCCAAATCCATTAAAAGAGCTGAAAAAGTCTTGCCTTACTTTAACAATATTTTAAAGGATAAAGATTACTTAGTCGGTGATCAGTTAAGTTATGCAGATATCGTCTTTTATATTGGTTTAGATTTTGGGAGATTATTGAAGTTTGATCCTACCGCACATGGCGAAGGCATTGCTCGCTTCTACAATTCAATGAATGAACGCTTTGGTCTTAAAAAGTAAGGAATATTATGCTGTCTGCAAAAACTCTGTTTATTACTATGGTTACAGGTAGCCTACTATTAACCGGCTGTCAAAAAACAGATTCACTCACTTCCCAATCTACTGCAGCCCAGTCCAATACTATGATAAATACTGAAAACAAGCTGACACTCAATGCAGCGACTTTGGCTGACTATCATTGGCAATTACTGTCTGCTAAGGATAAGCAAGGTGAGCCCTTATCAGCTTTAGAAGCGATTAAAGACCAGGTGCGCTTGAAGTTCTATCTGCAACAAAGTACTCAATATGCCAGCTTCACGGTAGGCTGTAATAGTATGAGCGGTAACTTTACGATATCCAATCAGCAGCTAAAAATTGGCGATGTTATTAGTACTGAGATGTATTGTGAAGATCTAGACCCAGCAGAAAGGCTGATGGCTCAATTAATGCCGGGTAATAGTAAGCTTAAGCTATCTGTTGAAAACCCGAGTAAGTCAACCACGACTCAGCCGCTGTTAACTCAGGAATTTGCGACAGGGGAGACTTTGGTTTGGCAAGGTACTGCAACTGCAGAAGCTAAGTATCAGCAGCAGCCCGATCTGGTCTTTTGGGAAGTGAACCATCAGCTTCAAGATTGTCCTAATCCTAATCAAAAGACCTGCCTGAAAGTAAGACCGGTTTATTATGATGAGCAGGGTATTAAAAAAGGGGTAGGTGACTGGGATATCTTTGTAGATAATATTGAAGGCTATAACCATGATAGCAGTGTCGATACTGTGCTGCGCCTAAAGCGTTTTACGGTTGACCCAGTAGAGGTTAAGGGTAAGCAGTTTGTCTATGTGTTTGACCGTATTGTCGAAAGCTCTGTAGTTAACTAAAGCTAGAAGCTGGGCTGCTTGAGCCAATAAAGTATTAACCGGTTATTAAATTATTAAAATAAAAAATCGCCTATATAAACTATAGGCGATTTTTTTTAAAACTTAGCTTTATTTTAAACTGGCCAAGTCCTCTTCAGTTAGGCGCCAACGCCCTTTTTTCTTGGAAGCACCACGACCACGTAGAGCGGTATTCATAAGAAGCTTGTTCATAGAGTGGCTGGAGTGAGCATGGCAAATAGCGCAGGCAAGACCATCGGCGGCATCTTGTTGCGGGGTGACATCAAGCTTTAAGATACGACAGACCATCTCTTGCACCTGACCCTTGTCGGCCGCGCCATAGCCACAGACTGCTTGTTTAATTTGTCGTGCGGTGTATTCAGACACCTCTAAGTCTAAAGCTACCAAAGCGGCAATAGCAGCTCCACGGGCTTGGCCTAATTTTAGAGCAGAGTCGGGGTTTTCAGCCATAAAGACTTGCTCAACGGCGGCATGAATAGGTTCATCAGAGTATTTTTGATGGTATTGAGTAATCCGGGTAATCCCATTGAATATGCGCTTTAGACGTTCTGGCATCTCTTTGGTGTCGGTTCTGATGGTGCCAGCATCCAGATAACGTAAGGTATCTCCTTTTTGATGAATAATACCGTAACCTGTCATTCTAGAGCCGGGATCAATACCAATAATTATCGCCATAATAAATCAAATTATCCTAAAGATTATAAAGTTTGTGCTGCAGAATTTTGTTGAATACAGACAAAATTTCAGTATTATTCCTCAACAAAATTCACTTAAGATTTGATAGTATAGCAAGCCATCCCCATATATCTAATACATATTAAATTTTAGTTATTTTCAAAATCAAAATAGGACGACACATTATGGGTCAATTAGTTGGCTTAGCCATCGTATGGTTTATTATTGAAATGCTACTGTGGTATTTAGTGGCACAATTTATCAGTGGCTGGTGGGTATTCATCTGGTTTATCGTGGCTGCTGTTATTGGGCTTAGCTTAATACGTCGTGGTATGACTACCTTAAACCCTATGGCGCAGCAGATGAAAGCAGGGGGTATGATGAATCCCGCCATGAGTCCACCTGAAGACACCATTATCAAAACGGTAGCTATGGCAGTAGGAGGATTATTACTTTTAATACCTGGCCTATTGTCAGATATTCTAGCCTTGTTGGTAGTCTTGCCACCTGTGCAGAAAAAACTAAAAGATATGGCCAATAATTACGTCATGAACAATCAGCAAAAAATGATGGAAATGATGGCAAAACAGATGGGCGGTCAAATGGGAGGTCAAAATCCATTTGGTGGCATGGGCGCTGGTGGTAATCCATTTGGAGGTCAGAACCCTTTCGGCGGTCAAAACCCATTCAACAACCAACCAGGCTCTAAAAATGCCAGCCCATTTGGTAATGGATTTAAGCAAAACACTACAGTAGATGGCTCAGCTAAGCCGGTTATCAAAGATGTGAAAAAATTAGAGAAGCCTGCTAATGATGAATAGCCGGTTAGATATGCCAGTTAAATAAATAATCAACTGGCTTTTGCCCAAACAATAAAAAGCCCTTTTACTTCGAAGTAAAAGGGCTTTTTGATAGCTTATGAATCAAAGTCTAATATCTAATTTCATAAGCCATAACAGAATTTAGAACCGAAGTGCCGCTGTTGGATGGGGACCCATGAACCGTGAAGTTCAGGGCGGATGTGTCACTGTCTCTTAAGGTTTCCTGAGACACTGCAAGCAGTGCAGGCATACGCAATGAAACAATAGATAGCACATCCATTTAGTGCATTATCGGCTCAGGGAATAACATCCACTGGCGAACACTTCAGAGTATTTAAATACTAACCAATTTTTTATGAACTTGCAAACCTAAAGCTATATAAGTTTGTTAATAATGTTAACAAAGACTCAAGCCAGAGAATTGTTTGCTTGTATATCTTAAGTTTCAATTTAGAGGATATGGTTAATATTAACTTCTATATTATCGCTCTAAACCCCTTATATTACAGGCGTTCACAATCTTACATTATAGTTAAACTGGCGAGTGTGTTAGAATTAGATAGTCAATTTTGATGTTCATTTTAATAGTTTTGTATATTTGATTTAATTTTCCAACCTTAAAGAATCTAACTTTCCTTGAAATATTGCACTACAAATGGAGATAAAGTAAATGGTAGCAGCTGATAACAACAAAAAAATTCCACACGTTCTAATGATTTTAGATGGCTTTGGATATCGTGAGGATGAGCAGGACAATGCGGTCGCTGCTGCCACCACGCCCAATCTAGATCGTATCAACAGCACTTATGCAAATGGCTTAATCTCAGGATCGGGTGAAGATGTTGGTTTGCCTGAAGGTCAGTTTGGTAACTCAGAAGTAGGTCATATGAACTTAGGAGCGGGCCGAGTGCTGTTCCAAGACTCTACCCGTATTTCTCGTGATATCAAAAACCGTGATTTTTATAAAAACCCTGCTTTATTAGAAGCTCTAGATGCAGTGAAAGATGGAGAGGGTAACCTGCATATCATGGGTCTATTGTCAGATGGTGGTGTTCACGCTCACCAAGACCATATTGAAGCCATGTGTCATGCCGCCGTAGTCCATGGGGCGACTGGGGTCTATGTTCACTGTTTCTTAGATGGCCGTGATACACCACCAAAATCTGCTGATAAATATATTAAGCGTCTAAAAGAGTTCTTAGCTAACTTAAATGCTTATTATGAAAGTAATGTGCAGATTGCCAGTATTATTGGTCGCTACTATGCTATGGACCGTGACAATCGCTGGGATAGAGTAGAGAAGGCTTATAACCTATTGACCTTAGGTGAGTCAGAGAGAATGGCTACACGAGCAGATGGCGCAGTTCAGGCGGCTTATAAATCTCGTGAGACAGATGAGTTTGTTAGTCCAACAACAGTAATTGAGCATGGTGAGACACCAACTACTATTAATGATCATGATGCGGTTATCTTCATGAACTTCCGTGCTGATAGAGCCCGTGAGTTAAGCCAAGCTTTCATCTTACCAGATCATGAGTTTTCAGGATTTGCCCGTAAGAAGCAGCCTAATCTATCGGCTTTTGTCATGATGACTCATTACTCTGACGAGTTGGCTGCTAACCCGAAAACTTCAGTAGCTTATAAGCCAACCACACTACATAACACCCTAGGTGAGTATCTACAAAATAATGACAAAACCCAACTAAGAATTGCTGAGACTGAGAAGTTTGCTCACGTTACGTTTTTCTTTAGTGGCGGTAAAGAAGATGAGTTCACAGGTGAGTCTCGTATTCTAATTCCATCACCGGATGTGGAAACTTATGACTTAAAGCCAGAGATGAGCGCTCCGGAAGTCACCAAAAGCTTAGTAGAAGCTATTGAATCTGGTAAGTATGATGTGTTGGTAGTGAACTATGCCAATGGCGACATGGTCGGTCACACTGGTAACTTTGATGCAGCAGTTAAAGCCGTAGAGGCCTTGGATGTGGCTGTCGGTGAAGTGGCTGAAGCAGTTATTAAAGCCGGTGGACATATGTTAATTACGGCAGACCATGGTAACTGTGAGCAGATGCAGGACTACGAAAGTGGTCAGGTGCATACGCAGCATACCACCGAACAGGTTCCCTTGATTTATGTGGGCGATAAAAAGGTAACAGTCCGTGAAGGCGGCAAACTAAGTGATGTGGCGCCAACGCTACTAGATCTAATGGGTCTTGAGATACCTAAAGAAATGACGGGTATCAACTTGTTAGAAGCTAAATAGTCATCAGCTAAGTTATAAGCTAAATAACAGGTCAAGATTACCCTAGGACGATACTCTCTTCACGACAACCGATAGTAGAGCATGTGATGCAATTTGAACCTCTTCAAAACATATCAAAAAACCAGGAGTCTATGACTTCTAGTAAGTCTTGGTTAGCCATGCTTAATTCTCGTAAGATGGGTCATGCGACTGGTCTTACGCTGTTGTCTTTAACGGTTGCTATCAGTGGCTGTTCATCTATAGGACAGTCACAGACTTCTGGACTAAATAGCGACAATGCTACGGCCGTTATATCGGATTCTGAGGCGAATGCTCAACCCAACTCAGAAGCGGCAAAAAAACTCAATGATTTGGCAGTTAGTGCTAAACGGTCTGAAGAATCTTGTGTGGATGACTGTGATGATGTGGATGCTATCGCCTATGTCGATGAAGATATAGAGAGTTATGAAGACATAGATTCGCAGCCAGCTCTGATTGATATAGAAGAAGATGATATCGATGATTTGGATAATGAAGTCGAAGGTGAGAGATTAGGGGTAGAGCATATCCCGCTTAATGCTATCTCACCACAGACGCTACAAGCTTTTGTAGAGGTTATCGATGTTATTCGTCATGACTATGTCAAACCTGTTAATGATGAGATGTTATTTCAGCAAGCCATAACAGGGATGCTAGAAAAGCTAGATAAGCATGCTGAGTATTTAACACCAGAGAATTACGACAACCTGCGCAGCTTCACTGATGGTGAAATTGCACAAGTAGGTTTGGTGGTGAGGTATAACCCCAGTCAGCAGGCTTGGGTGGTCACCTCGGTACTAAGCCAATCCTCTGCTAAGCAAGAAGGGATTAAAGTCGGCGATAGGTTATTACGTATTAAAAATGCGGAACTAACCTCAGATATGACTGAACAAGATGTTCAGCAACTGCTATCTGGTATTGCTGGCTCTCAAGTTGAAGTTACTGTCATGAGCGCCCAAGGGAGTTCGCGGCGTAACATAACTTTGCAGCGTAATCTGGCAGCTGATAATGAGCTCACTGTGACCGTAAAAGATGGCATCGCCATAATTCGCTTACCTGTTTTCCAAAACGGCTCTAAAGATCAATTAATTAATGCCTTAAAGCAAACAGGGGTAGCGGTAACTGGTGTTGTTATTGATGTGCGTAATAACCCAGGGGGCGTATTATCCTCTGCGATTGATATCGGTAGCTTGTTTATCAAAGAAGGAGATCTGATTCAGGTCAGAAGTCGTACCAATCACAGTCAACTGATTAAACCTAAGGGTAAGCCTTATTTATCCGATTTACCGGTTGTTGTGCTACAAAACCGTTATTCTGCCTCTGCAGCTGAAGTGCTGGCAAGTAGCTTCAAAAGCAATCAACGGGCACAAATTGTGGGCGAGCAAAGCTTTGGTAAAGGTACCGTTCAAGAAGTGGTGCCCCTTAAATCGGGTGGAGGTATCAAGCTTACTGTAGCCGAGTACCGTAGTGCTAAAGGGGAGCTTATAGACGGTATTGGAGTCAAGCCTGATGTTGTTTTAGCTCATGATGGTTCAGATTGGCAACAAACCGCAGTGAATTTGTTATTGTCTCAAGACCGACCCTTTGGGATTAAGTTTGATACAAAGTTTGATGATGACAGCCTCATGCTCAACGACTATTAACGGTTAAAGGTCAGCCAATTAGTAAGTGATTGATATTTAACCTTATAAATAAGTGTTTAATATAAAAAAAGAGCCTCTATCATGATAGAGGCTCTTTTTTATTGGCTAGTTATCAGTTATAGCACACAAGCTTATGGTGTGATTAACCCATGGCGCATGGCCAAATGGGTTAGTTTTACGTCGCTATCTACTCCAACTTTTTCAAAAATACGATAGCGGTAGGTATTGACCGTTTTGACACTCACGAAAAGCTGGTCCGCTATTTGCTGGGGACTTTGACAGTTAACTACCATCATAGCGACCTGCTTTTCTCTTTCACTTAATCTATCAAAAGGCGACTCTTCATTGTCAGTTAATAGCATATCTGCTAGCTGCTCTGCCACATCACTACTGAAGTACTTACTGCCCTGATACACCTTCTTGATGGCCTTAATCATCTCTGCTAGAGGGGTGCCTTTGGTAATATAACCATTGACTCCCGCCTTTAATAGCATAGAGGGGTAGGGCTGTGAAGAGACACTGCTTACTGCTAAGATTTTTACCTTTTCATCAAATTGGCGTAGGCGTTTTGTGGCTTCAACACCTCCAATATTAGGCATATTAACATCTAATAAGACCACATCTGGGTTAAGCGCTTTAACCATTCTAATGGCAGCTTCACCACTATCAGCTTCTCCAATAACCTCAATTTCAGGATCATCGGACAGCATTCTACTTATGCCCATTCTTACTAGGTCGTGGTCATCAACCACCAAAACTTTAATCATATTATTTTCCCAAGAGAACGCATAAAACCATAGTGTTAGTAATTTTATGTTGCTGTAGCGTAAAAGAATTGTTTTGAATTGACAACATACCTTAATCCCACCTGTTTAAGTGGAATTAACACTTAACGACTAAGATTAATGATGTTAAGATAATTAACATATTGGCTTTATTTAGTATTAGTATGGTGTTTAAGTTTATATATTAGTACTCAACTTTGTAAATTTTATTGCTTTTCTAATAAGCACTCAATTGCCCCTAACATCAAAAAGCTTATAATCACAGGGCATTATTGGGTAAAATTTTTAAATCTATGTGAGTGCACTCCATTGTCGATGGAATTAGCTTTAAGGTCAATAACATCATACCTTTAATTAACCTGATAGTTAATTATTCTTTTTACACTATTTTACGACTCAAGTGGGATGAAATATGAGCATAAATAAATCTTTCAACAAATCTTTTATCTTTGTTTGCATCGCATTGGGTCTGGGTACCGTAAGCTCCGTATCTAATGCTGCGTTAACAATCGTTGAGCCAAGCAAAACAGGCAACACACAAGTTAAGTGGGGCAACGCCGGTGGTTTATCAGAAGCCCGCAGTATCATGTACTCGAATCCTGGGGTAACTTCTAACTCGACCACTTCTTTTTCTACTAATAATTACTCAAGCTCTTCAAGTTTTGTAGATAGATTACCTATTTCAACAGCATCAAGAGGCGTTATCGTCCTAGACGTTGAGACTGGGCAGCCTTTATATGAGAAGAATGCTGATGTGGCTCGCCCAATTGCTTCTATCACTAAGATCATGACGGCTATGGTGGTACTAGATGCCGGTCTTGATATGAGAGAAGAAATCATGCTTGAGCCTGAAGACTTCGTAGGTCCTAAGCGTGCTAGCTCTCGTTTGAAATCTGGCGACCGCATGAACCGCGCAGAGCTGTTGTTAATGACACTAATGAAGTCTGAAAACCCAGCTGCTAAATCTCTAGCCCGTAACTTCCCAGGTGGTTATGATGCCTTCATGCGTGCGATGAACGCTAAAGCCCGCTCTTTAGGTATGAACAGTGCGTTCTTTGGTGATCCTACCGGTCTAGACAAGCGTAACGTAGCTTCTCCAATGGATCTAACCAAAATGGTTCAAGCGGCTGGTCAGTATGAAGTTATTCGCCGCTTCTCTACAACCAAAAACTATGACTTCTTTGTTGCCAACTATAGTGCCGGTAACCGTAGATATCCTGCTAACAACACCAGTAAGCTAGTTCGTAGCGGTACTTATCCAATCGGTATCTCTAAAACAGGCTTTATTAATGAGGCCGGTCGATGTGTGGTAATGGAAACTCAGGTTAATAACCGTCCAGCGATTATTGTTATTTTAGGTGCCGATAGTTCTAACACGCGTTGGAACGATGCAGAAAACATCCTACACAACTTAGCTTTACGCCGTACGATCTAATAGCTAACTCTTAGTTATTTATAGCTATTGATAATTAAGTACCAAATGATAGTTAAGTACCAAAAATATAATTAAGTACTAAAAAGTTAAGTCCAAAAAAAAGATTGCTCTATGGAGCAATCTTTTTTTGTTTTTGAAAGTCGATAAATTAAGAGGCGTGTTGCATACATAAAGTTGCATAAGGAACCGCTTCTAATCTTTTATCTTCGATATCTTCACCACAGACAGTACATTCGCCATAGGTACCATTCTCAATACGGCTTAGTGCATTATTGACATAGGTTAGACCTTGCTTGGCTTCGACCAATAGAGTTTTACGCATCTCATTGTCGCGCATAGAAATGGCTTGGTCGTCCCAATGCTCATTTAAATCATCTTGAGGGTTGTAGATATGGTCTTCAATTTTATCAATGCGATTTTGATATTCTTGTTGTAGTTCTAAAAGACGTGCTTTAGCAGCAGAAAAATCTCTACTCATTATATTTCTCCTTAAATAGCTATTTTTATAGGGGTTATTGTTTTGTATGGATATTGATAACCCTTTCTTATTTCTTTGTTTATATCTTCTATATTACCATTTTTTCCCTAATAAATCTTTGCATTACTCTAAATAATCAGGGCAATCGCACTATAAAACTCTCCCGAATAGAACCTGCTCACGATAATCAAGATTTTGAGAAGCCCTAATACGGCGTCGTTTCACTGACAGTTTAGTATCATCTCTATCACGTAGTAGATTTAAAGCTGTACGAGTTAGTAAGGCTTTATTACTTCGGGCATTCTTCTCAAGCTTTACCGAGCGGTCTTCACCGAAGGTCACATCAAGCACCCAGTGCTGAGAATTTTCTATTGCCCAATGAGAACGTATATATTGAGCAACGATAGGTAAATCAGTCAAAGAGGTCAAATAATAACGCCGTTCAGTGTGGCTATCTTCACCTATAATACGAGTGGAATCAACCATAGCCACGGCACTTAAACCTGTCCAATCAGACTTGTTATCTAACCAATCTATCTTTGTAGATAGCGCATAACGTCTTACTTCTATACGACCATGATCTTTATCAACAGTTTCATTGATGGGTAAATTACCTGAATCAAATTGTGTGTCTAACCAAAGCTTAACGTCGTCATATAAATGCTCATGGTTTCTTTTCAAGGACAAGATATAATCGGCTTTAGCTTTAACAAGCTGCTTACAGGCATCCTTTTGACAATACATCGCATCCCCGGTCACAACACTGCCCTTAATATTGATCATATCAAGCAGTCTAGGCAGTGTCGTTATCTCGTTGTCTTTACTATTTACTTGCGTTTGTGCTAATACTAATTTAGTTTCACTGGCAAAGGCAGTGACCAAATGAATAGAGTCTGTATCTTTAAAGCCACCTTGGAGAAATTTACCATCAATGGCAATGTGTGTATGGTCTTTAACACTTTCGGTCATCCAATGAGCAAAGCATAGGGCAAAGTGATCTTTGTCTATCATTTTCATGACATTCCCAAAGGTATCATGCGAGGGTATACCGTAAGGCATATTGAGAACCTTCTCAAACCATGACCTGTTCTCTTTGGCAAAGTCTTCGACACTCACCCAGTCGTTATAGCCGCAGATAAAAGCGGTTAGCGCAATAAATATGACGTTCTCTAGTGGATGATAGAGGTTTTTGTTTTGGCGTCTTGGGTCATTGAGTTTGGCAAAGAACTCTCTTGGATCATTGAGCATAATAGCTACCTCTTATGGATCGGTTGCTATATTTTACTCCTTCTTTGACTTTTTGTAGTGCGATTGCCCTGTCTAAATAATAAAGAGTTAGTTTTAAGAGCTTTCAATAATAATAGGCACAAACTGAGGCGAAAATAGGCGCCAAAATATGATAGAATTCTTGCACTATTTTTTCTTCAAACCTCAAACAGAAGTGTCAGCTAATTTTGACTTCTAATCATAATTAAGTAAGGGTAAATACATGAACTTCGCTAGAATGGAAAACCAAGATTTAACCGGAAAAACTGTGTTGATTCGTGAAGACTTAAACGTGCCAATTCAAAATGGAAAAATTTCTAATGATGCGCGTTTGCAGTCAAGTTTGCCCACCATCAAGCTAGCTCTTGAAAAAGGGGCAGCGGTACTGGTTTGCTCACACTTAGGTCGTCCAACAGAAGGTGAGTTTGAAGAAAAATATTCTATGCAACCTGTGGCAGATTATTTAAGTGAACATTTAGGTCTGACTGTCAGCTTAAATAAAGACTATGCTCAGCAAGAAGTATCCGTTAAGCCAGGTGAAGTGGTACTGCTAGAAAACGTTCGCTTTAACGTGGGTGAAAAGAAAAATACCGAAGCTTTATCGCAGCGCTATGCTGACCTATGTGATGTGTTTGTTATGGATGCATTTGGTACAGCACACAGAGCTCAAGCTTCTACTGAAGGCGTCATTCAAGCAGCCGCTAAAGCGGGTAAAGTTGTGTGCGCAGGTCCCTTGCTAGCTGCTGAACTTGATGCGTTAGACAAAGCATTACATGCTCCTAAGAAACCATTGGTAGCCATTGTAGGGGGCTCTAAAGTTTCTACTAAACTAGACGTACTGATTAGCTTAGCGAAAATCTGTGATCAAATTATCGTGGGTGGTGGTATTGCTAACACCTTTATCGCAGCCAAAGGTCATTCAGTAGGCGCTTCTTTATATGAAGCAGATATGATTGATACTGCCAAACAAATCATGACTCAAACTGAAATTTTACTGCCTGAAAATGTAGTCGTAGCGGATAAGAATCAAATTAACTTTGATGACTTTATCAACTCATTGCAATCTGCAACACCGACTGTAAAAAATATTGATTCAGTTTCTGAAAATGACATGATTTTAGATGTGGCGGCTGAAGGTGCAGAACATATCTTTAATGCAGTTAAGAGTGCAGCGACGATCTTGTGGAATGGTCCAGTTGGCGTATTTGAAGTAGATGCTTTCGCAGAGGGCACCCGACTATTGTCTGAAGCGGTAAAAGACAGTGAAGGTTTCTCTATTGCAGGCGGTGGTGACACCTTGGCTGCTATTCATAAGTTTAAAGTAGAAGATGGTGTAAGCTATATGTCTACTGGCGGTGGTGCTTTCTTAGAATTTGTCGAAGGTAAAATATTACCTGCTGTTGCTGCACTAGAAAAACACAGCACTAAGTAATCAACATTTGTTAAGGAAACTTACGACTGATAAGGGTTGCTTGCTTTGTTTGCCTTAATCACAACCTAGCTTAGCTGTGCATTAGATTTAGTTAAACTAAAGTTACTTAATGCTACTTGTGTTTTCAATTATTAGCTATTAGAATGCTGAAAAATCTAATATTGCATATTGTGAGGAGTTCACATGTTATACCGTAATCTTTTAATCGCAGGTCTTGTTACTAGTGCTGTTGCTATCACTGGTTGTAGTAAAGAAACTGAGCAAGCTGCAGATGCAGGCGCTGTAGAAGCTGCTGCTGAAAGTGCAGGTGAAGATGCTGTTGATAATGCCCAAACTGCAGGTGCTGTAGCTACTGGTGCAGCTGTTAATGCTGGTGAAGCTATTGCTGAAGGTGCAAACGCTGCTGTTGAAGGCACAGCAAACGCAGTATCAGAAGGGGCAACTGCGGTAGCTGAAGGATCAAAGAATGTAGCAGAAAGCACTGCTGATAGTGTTGATCTAGAAGCTGATCCAGCAGTTGTTGAAGCCGTTGATGAAGATCAGCAGTACTAATTTATTTGCTTAAACTTTTAAGGTTTAAATACTGTATTTAGCTATAGGAAATATCTAAGTTAAAGAAATATTTTAGCTAAAAGAAGTTTAAGTTGAAAAGCTCTGATATATATATCAGGGCTTTTTTTATGGCAGTTAATTTATTGAAATTTAGTAACCGAACTTAGAGGCTAACTTAGAAGAAAAAAAGAGCAAAGCACAAGCCCGGTAAATGACTGGGTATCTTTGCTATAATGAAGTTTGTTTTTTTATTAGAGAATTAAAATAAGATTATGATAGGACTAATTGAAGGTAAGGTATGTCATTTGTCTGCTCCTGTGGCCTGCATCATGACCACTTCGGGCGTGGGTTACGAGATAGAGTTGCCTCTACCAGACTTCTGTCAGCTGCAACTAGACGCAAGTGTGGCTGTATGGACTCATTTACATGTGCGTGAAGATGCCCAGTTACTGTATGGATTCGTCAAGCATCAAGAAAGAGATGTGTTTCGGCAGCTCATTCGTATTAATGGGGTGGGGGCAAAAATGGCATTGGCGATGATGTCGACCATGTCTGCACCTGAGTTAAAGCATGCGGTTGAGACGGACAATGAGGTGGCGTTAACTCGAGTTCCAGGTATTGGTAAAAAGACAGCGCAGCGACTGCTTATCGAACTAAAAGGCAAGTTTGATAATATTGAAAACAGTGGGGGTCTCTTTGAAGAGCCAGAGGGCACACCAAAATCTGCTGCGGGTAGTGAAGGGGTAATACTTGCTGAGGTTGAATCGGCACTTATTAGCTTAGGTTACCGTGATAAAGAAGCTCAAAAAGCCATTAAAGCTGCTAGAGAAACGGAAGCGGGACAAAATATAGTCGATACTCAATCACTATTAAAGTTAACTCTACAACAGCTTTCAAGCTTCTAGTTACAAGTTTTTTACTAATTTGAGTTCTAAGTTTAGATCACACAAAACAAAAAGCCCTTCAGTTATGTATTGAAGGGCTTTTTTGGTACTAATTATGAGGTTGTTACTTTATTAGCTTAAAGTAGATTTGATTAGTCGAATCAATCTTTCAATAAGCTGGTCGCTTTCTTCACGTTTTAGATTTAAAGGGGGGAGCAGACGGAGAACATGACCCCCAGTAACGTTGATGATTAGTTTTTCTTCCTCACGCGCTCTGTCTACGAAAGTACTGCAATCGGTCCCTTCTGGCAAAACAATCCCTATCATCATGCCGTATCCTCGGGTAGTAACGCCAAGCACTTTTAAGGCCTCACTCAAAGATTGCTGAATATAGTCACCTTCAGTAACCGCATTTTGCATAACATCACTGTTGCTCAAAATGTCATAAACGGTATGCACCACGCGGCTGCCTAGGGGAGTTCCGCCGTATGTAGAGCCATGACTGCCCACTTGGAATAAGTCACGAGCACGGCCACGGACCATGCAAGCACCAATAGGGAAGCCATTGCCTAAGCCTTTAGCGGTAGATAATACGTCAGGTTTAGCATTACTGTGCTGATAGGCAAAATACTTACCGGTACGACCATTACCAGTTTGTACTTCATCTAGCATGAATAGCCAGTCTTGCTCATCACATAGCGCTTGCACTTGCTCTAAATAGTCAAAGCCATCTTTGGCTGTATTTAATCCGCCTTCGCCTTGAATAGGCTCTAATAAAACGGCAGTAATCTCATCATGATCTTGCGCAGCTTGTCTTAAAGCTTCGATGTCTCCAAAAGGTACTCGAATAAACTCAGAGTCTAAGGTAAAGAAGCCTTCACGAGCTTTAGGGTTTGCGGTGGCAGTGACCGTTAATAGAGTACGGCCATGGAATGACTTCTCCATAACGATGACTTTAGGCTTTTTATAGCCTTTGTTGTGGCCGTATAGACGTGCCATTTTAAGGGCAGCCTCATTAGCTTCAGCACCACTGTTAGCAAAAAAGACACTGTCCATGCCAGCAGCTTGGCACAAAGCTTCAGCGGCCTTTTGCTGCCATTCAATCTCAAATAAGTTACTGGTATGAACTAAAGTGGCGGCTTGCTCTTGAATGGCTTTCGTAATCTGCGGGTGGCAATGACCCAGGCCACAAACAGCGATACCCGTTAAGGCGTCTAAGTAAGCGGTATTGTCAGCGGTATAAAGCCAGCTGCCTTCTCCTCGAGTAAAGCTTATAGGTTGAGGGCTATAGGTAGGCATAATATAGGAGTGCGATGCTGACATAATGGGTCCTTAAACATTTAGCAGATAGGAGAGTAATAGATATTGTATCTCAATAAATGACACGTTTGGGGAATATAAAACAGTGTATTAATTGAATAAGTGTACTAAAGGCGCGCTAAGAATTAATACTTAAGATCCTCTGAAAAAGGTGACTCTTCAGCGGCAACACGATATTCTTCATTGGCCCAAGCGCCTAAATCAATAAGTTTGCATCGATCACTACAAAAAGGCTTGTAAGGGTTGTCTTGCCAAGCAGTCAGTTTTTTACAGCGGGGACAAGGATAAGTCTTTGGGCTTGAAAGTGGTTTGGAATTATCAGTAGAGTCAGTCATATCATAAGGTCTTTAAATAACAAGTAAGTTGTGGGTCACTAAGTGACCTTTTATGATTATAGCATGAGTATCATAGGGCTTATACTGCCCGCTATATATCTTAGCTATCCATATCAAGCTGATTTTATTAGCAATGCAAATATTAAATTAACCGCTAGAGTTCACCCTGACAGGGCTTTAGAAATGATAATATACAATACATTACCCATAACTTTACAACTCGATTAAGTGTATAAAACTTCTTATGTCTGCATCAAATTCTAACTCTTTATCGTCTACTCAGGCTCTAAGTCATAAAAAAAGCCGCTGCTTCAAGCCTGAGAAGCTAACTGCCCCTAGAGATTTTTCGATTCCTAGCTTTGTTGCCCGCCAGCTTCAAGACAGTAAAGCCAGTGCTGGCCAGGCAAGTGTGAGTCATAACAGTCGCCCACTGATAGTAGAAATTGGCGCTGGAAAAGGGATGCATGCTTGCTTGTATGCCAAAAACAACCCTGAACACGATTTGATTGCCATTGAACGAACCCAAAATAAATTCACTGCGTTTAATAATTTAGTGCAATCGGTGAGTAACGAGGTAGTCAATCTTGATAATATTTTAGCGGTACATGCAGACGCCATTCCTTACTGTGTACACGCGTTGCCGGTACAAAGCGTCGATGTATTTTATTTACTGTATCCAAATCCTGAACCTAAAAACCCGAATCAACAATGGTTAAATATGCCATTTTTTGAGTTTTTATTATCAAGATTAAAGCCAAAGGGTAAGGTAATATTGGCTAGCAATATCGAAGAGTATATAGATAATGCGTATCAGCAGGCTGTAGATACCTGGTGCTTAGCTACTCAAAGAAAGGAAGTGCCAATTGAGAGTAAACGTACTCACTTTGAAATTAAATACCTAGCCCGCGGTGAGACCTGTTGGGAGCTTGAAATGATTAAGCCTGAAGGCTATAAGACTCGATTTGATGACTGGAATTCAGAAGTATTGCAGTCAAATTAAGTACAATCAATAGCTGATACTCATAAAAAAGGCTTACTTGAATCATTGATCCAGGTAAGCCTTTTTTTGTCGCTGAACTAACCAAGGCGATTAGTGCTTTAGCGTCTGCATATTAATAGGGACAAACTTGCTAATGGTGTCGTAAGTGTTGGTTCGGGCATTTAGTACCGTCAAGAAGGTATAAGCTCCGATAAACTTACGGCTGATGAACATAAACTCTTTTGGCGGCAAGCTGAACTCACGAGACTGCATAGCGCTGCCTGAGCTTTCCATAAGTCGCTTATGTAAGTTGCTATTGGCCCAGTGGTAAAAGCCGTGCTCATCTATAAAGCTGCTGGCTTTATTCTGTGGCAGGTTAGGGTCTCTAAATGGCTCTGTGGCCAATAAGAATACCTCGGCCATATTGCTCTTAACTTCAGTGCTCATGCTGTCAAAGAAATGATAACCTTGCATGGCATCCATCATTTGCTGCTTGTCATAATTAAAACCAGCTAACATAAGATTGCGGGCGATTTTTAATAAATGATCATCAAACTGACGCATCGCTCCGAAGTCTAATAAGATAAGCTTATCTTTGCCGTTAGGCTTATCTGCAGGCTCTGAGCGAATTAAGTAGTTACCAAAGTTCGGGTCAGTTTGCATTTCTCCCCAAACAAAGATCTCATTAAGCATGATGTCAATTGCCGCTTTACCTAAAGCATCACGGCGGCGCTGTGGTAACTCTTTAAGATTGGCGTTGGTAACGGGTACACCTTCCTCAAAGCTTAAGCACAACAGTCTTTGAGTTGAATAAGCTTCAAAAACTCTAGGTACCACATAGCGCTCATCGTCTTTTAAACGTTCATAAAAGCGAATGGTGGTTTGGGCTTCAGCAAAATAGTCTACTTCAACTTTTAATAGGTCGCTGATTTCATTAAACCACTCATCTAAGGCTTTGGTTTGCGGAACAGCATTGGTAACTTTTAATAAGTGCTTGAATAAACTTAAGTCAGAATCAATGGCGTCTGCAACACCAGGATACTGAACTTTTAGCACCACCTGCTGGCCAGTAGCTTTAATGGTAGCGCGATGCACTTGTGCTAAAGACGCAGTACCGATAGGGGTGTGCGAGACTTCCAGTTCATCTAAACGGCTGCCCAGTTGTTGGCGCAATACCGACTCTACCACTGGCCAAGATAAGCTGGCTGTGCTGTCATTTAAGCGATGTAGAGCTTCGGTAATCTCAGGATGTAAAAAGTGCTCACCATATAACGCCAACATTTGGCCAATCTTGACGACAGAGCCTTTTAGTTTGCCCAACTCATCTGCTAAGTAGGCAGCTTGCTCTTTCATAAACTCTTGGTTGCGAGAGGCTCTTTCTTCTTTACTTAAAAACAGACCGCTAAAGCTATTACCTGCCCAACGTCTTCCTAAGTTTAAAGAGGTCTTAGCTATAGAAAGGCGGCGGTCTAAACTAGAGGTTTTAAGTTCGCTCATCTCATTGGCTAAGCGGCTTCTAGGTAAGTCTGTATGTGGCGGTGTTGAAGAAGATGAATTTGACATGTTTTAACCATATTGAAAAACAAAAGCTGTGTTATGGCAGTGTTGCCAAGGCAGCAGCTATATAAGTAATTAGGGTAGGTACGAATATCCTGAAAGGTATTAACTTATAATTATCTGAACCGTACCAGTTAATACTACCTTGTCGACCTAATCTCTAGAGTAACATTGTTATTCTTTTGACGCACTGACCTGAGAGTTTTAATAACAAACCTAATAAAAAATAAGCTAGCTCTTAACCGTGACCAAGCATTAAATTAACAAGCATTAAATTAAATAGGTTTTAAGACTAGGTATCTACTATATCAATGGGGCTGATTACCAACAAAGCAATGGTAAAAACCCAGCCCCATGATTTATTTCACAATAAAGCCAATTAATTACAGCAGGCTTTTTTAGTCACGATTAAGGGCTCTATAACCGATATCACGGCGGTAATGCGCACCCTCAAATTGAATAGAGGCGGTCACTTTTAACGCTTCTTGTTGAGCGTCGCCAATAGTGTCCCCTAAAGCGGTAACACAAAGCACACGGCCGCCATTTGTAACCACATGCTCACCTTCTTGCTTGGTACCGGCATGGAATACTTTAGTGGTTTCGCTGCTTTGTAGCTCTGGAAGGCCAGTAATCACATCGCCTTTAGAAGAAGTCTCTGGGTAGCCTTTAGAAGCTAGGACGATACCTAAGGCGGCACGCTCATCCCATTCTGCAGTGTTTGGCAATTTGCCAGCCACCCCTTGTTGAATAAGTTTGACCAGTGAGCTTTTTAAGCGCATTAAGATAGGCTGAGTTTCAGGGTCACCAAATCGGCAGTTGAATTCAATGACGTAAGGGTCATTTTTGTCATCAATCATAAGACCGGCATATAAGAAACCAGTGTAAGGGTGGCCTGCCTCTTTCATAGCATCAACCACAGGCTGAATGACTTGATCGATAACTTTTTGATGAACCTCTGGGGTAACAACAGGGGCTGGCGAGTAAGCGCCCATACCACCAGTGTTCGGACCCGTATCGCCTTCGCCCACACGTTTGTGGTCTTGGCTGGTGGCCATAGGTAGAATATTTTCGCCATCAATCATACAAATAAAGCTGGCTTCTTCACCTTGTAAGAACTGCTCAATAACCACACGGCTACCGGCATCGCCAAACTTATTGTCTCCAAGCATGTCTTCAATGGCTTCATGCGCTTGTTCAATGCTTTCAGCAACAATAACGCCTTTACCTGCTGCAAGACCATCTGCTTTGACAACAATAGGTGCACCATTTTCATTGATATAAGCTTTGGCTGCCTCTATGTCAGTAAACGCCTCATACTTTGCAGTTGGGATATTGTTGGCTTGCATAAACTCTTTGGCAAAAGTCTTAGAGCCTTCAAGCTGAGCACAATATTGAGTTGGTCCCCAAGTTGCGATATTTGCTTTGTTGCAGTCGTCAACTAAGCCGGCTACTAATGGCGCTTCTGGGCCCACAACAATAAGCTCAACTGTGTTTTGCTGACAAAAAGCGATAACCGCTTGGTGATCTGTGGTATCAAGGTCAATATTTTCACATTTTGGTTCAAGGGCTGTACCAGCGTTGCCATTGGCCACATAGACTGTGGTGACATCTGCGTCTTTTGCACATTGCCATGCCAGTGCGTGTTCACGACCGCCAGAACCAATAATTAAAATATTCATATATATCCTTGTTAACTTAATGAGGTATGGTTATTAATGGGAAAATATTTACACAATAGGCCAGCTTATATTGGCGATATAAAAAGGCGCAACATAAACTGGCCCACAGTATATGGGATAATTACACTCATTTTATCAAAATCTAGGCGTTAGGGGCAGGTTTATTAGCCCTCAAAGCTATTATTACGTATAAATAAGGATAAACCTCTTAAAAAATGGGATTTGGTTTATTACTGATGATTTTTTTGAATTATTTTTACTTATTTTTAATTAAGGAGAGGTATGATGGCCAAAGTTTTAATTTTGATTGGGGTGGTTTTGGTGGTATTAGGTCTGATATGGAGTGCTTTTCCTGGGGCTTTTTCTTGGATAGGTAAGCTGCCTGGGGATATCCGTTATGAATCTGGGAACACCCGAGTTTATTTTCCAATCGTCACTATGATAGTGGTGAGTGTGGTACTAAGTATTTTACTCAACTTGTTTCGCCGTTAAGCGGACAATCTAGCTTCACCGTTAATAAAATCTCAGGATTTATCACCAGTCGCCGTAAAACCACCCACTTCAGGGGGTGGATATAAGGCGACACACACTGTCGTAAGAAGTCGTT
>ERZ808037.747-NODE-747-length-26441-cov-7.989190_pt1 | contig 26441 bp, 25 predicted proteins | sample MGYA00380190_ERZ808037 | MGnify/ENA primary metagenome ERZ808037 (study PRJEB31490, sample SAMN06133399) | mouse gut metagenome | isolation source: J9 | host: mice | place: China: Chengdu | collected 2015-05 ...
GCTGTATGCGGGTCGAGATTCCGCTGTATGGCGCACGAAAGGGCGTCTGTGTGCTGCGTGACGAGTATCCAAAAACAGATCATGACAATAATGAGCGCAATGACATGAACACCAGCACGGAACTGGTTTCCAAAGAGACCCAAATGGCAAAGAGTGCAGAACAGTCCGTGTGCGATGCGCTTCAGGAGGAGATGTATGAGGAGATTCATGCGGATAAATGGCAGCAGCTTCGAAAAATATATCCAGAAATTCACATCTGCTCCGAGGCGCAGAGCATCTTGATTCGTCCGCGTGATGTGGTGATTTTGGCGGCAAAGTATCATGAGCTGGCGACCAACTCATTTGTTTTACATTCATATTACAATTACAGGCAGCTTCTCTTGTTCCGGTATACACAGAAGGAAATTCTGTATTATCTTGGCGTGCCGGGCGTATATTATGAGAGAGAGCAGCGTATCGCACAAATGTTTGGATTTGAGGGCTTTGAGAACGGCGAAGCGCGTATGCAGCAGGACGCAGATAACAAATTATATAAGGGCTGTTTCGGATACTATATGAAACGGGTAGAGATCTGAGGCTGCTGCGTTATCCGCGAATGTTTGTATTGGGAATATATGGACGGCAGAGGGCCGCATAGGACTGCATGGTTTCCGCCGAGGGGGCGTGGAAGCCCGGAGTGAGTACACCAGTACTATCTACAAAAGATTGTAAATAATATGCATGGGCGCCCGCAATCCATCTGGCAATGGCGAGAAAGTCTGCTGCACTGTGCAGCTCCTCCACGACCGTTGTGCGAAATTCATAGGGGATTTTATGCTGGCACAGCAGAGTTTGTACAGACTCCTCCACCGCAGACAGGTCCAATAAAGTTTTGCCGTTTCCATGACTGCCGACGGTCATTGCGTATTTTTCAGGTGCATTCTTGATATCCATCGCGCAGTAGTCGATCAGCCCGTCTTGAAGCAGAGTGCGCAGCATTTGCGGATTCGTACCATTTGTGTCTAGTTTTACCAGATAGCCGAGCGCCCGAATGCGCTGTATTAGGTCAGGCAGGTCTGGATACAGGGTAGGCTCGCCGCCTGTGATGCACACGCCGCTTAGGACATGCTGGCGTCTAAGTAAAAAAGAGAATACCTCATCTTCGGATAGCGGCTGCATGGTGCTGTCTTGCAGAATGAGCGCGCGATTGTGGCAGTAGGGGCAGCGGAAATTACAGCCTCCAGTAAATAGCGTTGCAGCTACATGTTCCGGGTAGTCTAGTAAAGTCGTTTTGGTTAGGCCAAGAATCAACATGATCTCGAATCCTCCTTGTTATTATTTGCGCGTCTGTCTCCTCTTTGTATGTATTAGGAACTGTAGAAAAATAACTGACACATCTTGACTTGTCTATTTCTCCGATTATGCATGTCAGAAAGCCTCGTCGTAGCCCGTTGCCCCCACATTTTTTGACATACATTCTCGAAGAAATATCCTGCGTAATCTGTATCACTTATTTTCCTGCAATTCCTTAGGCATAAAGGTAGTATACCACAAATATTTCGCAGTGCAAACGAGAAAACGGCGGTTTTGAAGCCTTGCACGCCGCACAAAAACATGATATCATAGTCGGGTAGAGGAAATTCCTTGATCAGGAGGCTAATTGCCTCCTATATTTGTAGACAAGCGTGTTTCGTTGAGCCACCACATGCAAGATGGGAGGATTTAAATGAAATACAGAGCACTGCCCATCGGCATCAGTGATTTTGCCGAAATGATTCAAAAAGAACTTTATTACGTAGACAAGACGCCTATGATTCAAGAACTGCTGGACAGCAAAGCGAAAGTCACGCTTTTCACACGCCCGCACCGGTTTGGCAAGACACTCAACATGAGTATGCTCAAATATTACTTTGAGGACGACAAGGACTGGCATGGAAACAGGCGGGACTGGTCTTACCTTTTTGATGGGCTGAAAATCATGGAGGCAGGAGAATCCTATCTGGCGCACAGGGGACAGTACCCGGTGATCTATTATCATAAAATGACAGCAGGGCTGCTGACCAGCATCAAAGGCTACACCACACGCTCGAACCGAGAGGGCGGCAAAGGGCGCAGTGACCTGCTGGTGAAACCAATCCGGCGCAGCAGAGAGGCGTTTGTCATCGAGTTTAAGACCACAAAAGATTTTGACGAGCTAGACCAGAAGGCAGACGAGGCAATTCAGCAGATTATTGACAGACAGTACGAAGTGGAGCTTCGAAATGACGGCTATAAATATATCAGCTATTACGGTATCGCATTTTGCGGGAAAGAGTGTGTGGTGCACTGCAAACCGTATATTGAAAAATGCAGTTTATGACATAGGGCATTGTGTGATATCAAGCGAACTGAGCAAAAGAACTTCTAACTGCATGTGGCAGTTTCCGCTCACAGCAAAGGCTGCTTCGCGTAGAAGTACGAAGGCTCACACGGAAAAACGCCAAAGACAATTTTCGCGAAGCGAAATCATGGGGGTAGCATATGAAAAAAATTGTTTTAGTCGGTCCTGTTTATCCATACAAGGGCGGCATTGCGCACTACACGAGCCTTCTCTACCGTGCGCTCACGAAAAAATTTGATGTCGAACTGATTTCATATAAAATGCAGTATCCTAAATTTTTGTTTAAAAAGGAGCAGAGAGATTACAGAAATGACATGTTCAAAGTAGAGGGCGCGCAATTTCTGATCAACACGGCAAATCCATTGAATTTGATAAGCGTAGCGCATAGAATCAAGAAGCTCAAACCGGATTTGGTTCTCATGCAGTGGTGGCATCCCTATTTTGCGCCCTGTTACTGGATTCTCGAGACCGTATTGGGGAAGAAAGTCAAAAAAATGTTTGTCTGCCATAACGTGTTCCCACACGAGCGTTTTCCGATGGATAAGCTGCTGACGAAGCTGGTTTTAAAAAAGGCAGATTCTTTCATAGTACATTCGAAGAGTGATGGAGAGGACTTGCGCACAATCAAACCAGATGCGCAGTACCGACAGAATCCTCATCCCACCTACAATGCATTCAAAATCCGTAATCTCACCAAAGAACAGGCACGACAGGAGTTATCGCGTAATCCAGATGAAAAACTACTGTTATTCTTTGGCTTTGTGCGGGATTATAAAGGATTGAGACATCTCATACAAGCAATGCCGATTCTAAAACAAAATTTAGAGGGCATTCGTCTTATGATTGTAGGTGCTTTTGGCCAAGATCAAGAAGATTATCTCAAACTGATTGAACAGTGCGATGTTCAGGACTGTATCGAGGTGATCGACGGTTATACGCCCGACAACGAGGTGGAAAAGTATTTTGCAGCCTGCGACTTGGTGGTGCTTCCCTATGAGTCAGCAACGCAGAGCGGTATTGTGCAGATTGCTTATGGCTTTGATAAGCCCGTAATCGTCACCAATGTAGGCGGTCTGCCAGATGTTGTGACAGACAAAAAGACAGGATACGTCGTAGCACCACAGAAACCGGATAAAATTGCGGATGCAATTATAAAATACTATCGGGATGAGATGGAGTCTGAGTTTGTGGCAAATGTGAGGAAAGAGGCATATCGCTTCTCGTGGGACAGGCTGACGGAGAAGGTGGAGGAGCTGCTGTAGAAAGAAGGAATTATTTTCATGCCGAATCAGTAGCAGCGTGGAGATTGATGAACAGGAACTGTCGGCATTGAGACGTGAACCGCTTGTTAGAGTGGACGAGCTGTCTGTGATAATGGAGGAAGTGCAAGCAGATGAAGAAACCAAAACCATTGATCAGTGTGATTGTACCTGTTTATAACGTGGAAAACTATATTGCAAGGTGCATTGACAGTGTTCTTGCGCAGACCTATCCAGATCTTGAAGTCCTGCTGGTGGATGATGGGTCAACAGATTTGTCAGGAGTGCTCTGTGACCAGTTTGCCCAAAAGGATGCGCGAGTCCGGGTAATCCATAAGGAGAATGGCGGTTTGTCCGATGCCAGAAATACCGGAATGAGGCAGGCGGCGGGAAAATATTTTGCGTTTGTGGACAGTGATGATTATATTGCGAAGGACTATATCGACTATTTATATGGAATGATAGAGAAGCATCACGCGCAGATTGCGGTCTGCGGATATCAAAAAGTGTACAGCAGTGATAAAAACACAAAAAATATCGCATGTAATTTAAAAAAACTTTGCAAAAAGAGGACACAAAACACCACATCGCAGTGCCAAGAAAAGCAGAACAGCGATATACCGATAAATAAAAACAATAGTTATAGAAATAAAGCAGAGAATCATAACAGTGCAGATTCCGAAAGTGTATACAATACAGAGGAAGGCTTGCGTCATTTATTATATCAGCGAGGAATGATATCATCCGCGTGGGGACGCCTGTTTGACGCATCACTTTTTACCTCCTCCATTGAGATTTTTTTTCCTGTAGGAAAACTGCATGAAGATGTGGCTGTGATGTATAAGTTATTTGAGGCTGCGGATGTAATTGTGCGTGGAAATGAGGCGAAATATTATTATTTTCAGCGTTCGGACAGCATTGTAAATCAGCAGTTTGAGCGGCGCCGCATGGATTATATTACCTTTACCCGCGAGTGCATTGAATTTATGGAAGCACATTATCCCAAACTGTGCAGGGCGGCAGTTTCACGGCACTTTAGTGCCTGCTTTGAACTGCTGTCGTGCATAGATGATAACAAACGTTATGAAAAAGAGTACAGACAGCTTGCCAGTGAGATCAAAACGTATCGTTGTACGGTGCTTAGGGATTCCAATGCAAGATTGAAAAACAGGCTGGCGGCGGCGTGCTCCTGTGTATCCTTAGCATTGGTATGGAAATTGAGCCGCATTGTTTCGTAAACTGAAGTACACGGAGAAATGCCTGAAATAAGGTATTTCTCGTCTGGATTTGAGTCGCGGCAGAGCCTCGACATGGGGATTGGTGTGACAGACAGAAACGCAGATCGAGACCGAGACAGGAAGTTATAGAGACACAGCTCCGACAGATAGGGATATACAATGAAAGAAAATGAAAAAGTAAGTGTAATTCTCCCTGTATATAACGGGGAAAAATATATCAAAGAAACAATAAAAAGTATATTGCAGTCTGAGTACCGAAATATTGAGGTGCTGATCATTGACGACGGCTCTACAGACAATAGCCTGATATATTGTCAGCAGCTCCAACAGCAGGATGACCGTATCCGTATCTACAGCAAAGAGAACGGCGGAACGGTGTCGGCAAGAAACTATGGCATCTCAAAGGCATCCGGCAAGTATCTATGCTTCTGCGATCAGGATGACATTGTGGATAGTGAGTGTTATTTAAAGCAGATTGCGCGTATGGAGCAGGATGGCAGTGAATTGTGCATGTGCAGTGTCGGGCGGAGCATTGACGGAAAGTGCTCTGCTTTTGAATTGTCTGAGGACGCCTGTTATGATAACGGTCAGATTTTAGAGGAACTATTGTACCCGTTGTTATTTAATGGATTTGCCCCTCCTATCAAAATGGGGAATAACAATCGTTATCCTCATATATGGTCCTGCATGTTCCGAATGCATTTCTGGAAAAAACATGATCTTCAATTCAGGGCCTATGTAAACTTTGAGGACGATCTGCTGGTCAAGACAGAAGCGCTCGCTAAGGCAAAACGTGTCAGCACCATCGCACACATAGGATATTACTGGCGTGTGAATCTAAATTCGGAAACCTATGCACATAAATATATAGAAAATCTGGCAGAAAAACAGCAGCTTTGTTTTGAGGATCTGTATCACAGCGTTGCGGGAAGCGTCCGCGACAAAGAGGTGCTTCGACTGCTAAAGAGTGCGATTTTTTGCAAACAGTATCTCGAGGCGATTCACAACCTGACAAGCAGTGAGATCAGGAAAACGAGAAAGACCATTCGCCGATATTATGACAATACGATTTACGGGCGTAATTTTGAGGAGTGTATCACAGCTTCCAAGTATGTAAAAAAGGGAAAGATTAAACCGCAGGTTATCTTAAAAATTCTGTCCGGCCGTCATACCATGGCTAGTTATTATGCTGAGATGGTACTGGATTGGATTTTATTGTTTACGCTGCGCTCGCAGACACTGACCAGATTGGAACGAATGCTAAAGGGGATTAAGGGATAGAGATGAAAGAAGGTGCTATGGAAATAGACAGTTCAGGGCTGTCATGATCTTGTGAAATTGGAAAAATATGAATTGGCAGGCAGAATTTTGGATAAAATCTGCCGATTAGAATTTTGAGTGGTAAAAGCAGAGAGAGTGGAGGATTTTCAGGAAGGTTCATATTATTTGATTACAGATGCTATCTATGAATGCACGCAAGTAAGATATGACTGAATTGCGCTAGTTTTACGGAGATCTGCAATACACGAAAATAAACCATTTGCTCAACGCTTGTTAGAAGTTTTTCAAACTGAATTGTGTAAAGATGTTCGTCCTAGTGAATTTGTAGAATATATCACAAGAACTTCTGGATGATATGGAAGAATCTGTTAAGGGATAATGGAACAAAACTCTGTAATGAGCTGGAAACATATTCTGCCAGAAGAAATTACTGGTATGAGATCAGGCAATTGAAAAAAGACTGATGAAAGTTCGGCATTTTCTCCTAGACATTAACAACAGATGCAAAAAACAGCCAGAAGAACTCAAGGGATTTGCAGAAGAATCATAGAGATACTATACCACGGGGATTACGTGGAAAACAGCTTGAAATAGAGGAAATTCAGCGAATATGCAACATATTAATACAAACAGAAAACTCTAATACAATAGATTGGGAAACTCAAAAAGGAATATTAAGCGGATTGGTGGAACAAAATTATCTTAGTAAATACGGATGTTATGAAATAGTAAGAGAATTGGCAGAACAGTTATACATCACAAGGGAGGAGACTTTGGAATACGCTGATCTGCTAAGTGAAACATGGGGGTATAAAAAAAGAAGCAGGAGACTTGTACAGACAGTATGGCATGACAGAACAATACATCTGTTATTTGGAGCGCAATCTCGATCGGGAATCTGAATATTATGTTGAATTAATCCAGTGTTATTGTAAAAATGGCAATATAGAGAAGGTACGGCAGACCGCAGAACTAGGATTGGATCAATGCAGAGATGATCTGACTGCGTTATTTATATTTCTGTTACAGGATGCGAAAAATAATGGAGACAAAGAAACATATAAGAAATTGTATGCCAGTGCAAAACGAAGAAAGAAAGCTGATATGGTGCGGATTGATGAGGAGGTTGGAAAATTTTTAGAAAAATTTAATTTTGGTAGAGACATGGAAGAGATAATGTGATATAATCATAAAAGAGACACTCAAGTCATGAATGTTTATAATAGCTTTTACCAAAGATAAAGCATGGCTTGGGTGTTTTTTTGATGGAAAAATTGGAAGTATGGCTAATGAATAAGGAAGATGAGGCAGTTTCCTTATTCAGAGAACTTTTTAACAGCACATTTAAGACAAATCCCTGTATCCACCGTGATCTGATTATAGGAATCACAAGGATATCCAAGGAGTCCATATTTTCGTATCTCAGCAATCTGGATGTCATTACGACCACTTCTGACGAATATGCAACGGCGTTTGGTTTTACGGAGGAAGAATTATTCCAGACACATGACGGCGCAGGACTTGACAGTGAGAAAGAGGACGTGTCAGGTGACGATGCACCAGAATGCTTTTACCACGGTTTTGTATTGGGGCTGATGGTAGAGTTTTCCGAAAGATATGAGATTACGTCCAGCCGTGAGAGTGGTTTTGGACAGCATATGGGTATGGGTTTGCGTTCAAAGAGTGTCTAATTAAATAAACTCTAAGTGAAGAAGTGCGTGTTTTGCTATTGAGAAAGATATGAGGGACAGGTTTGAAAAACACACAAAAAAATATCATGATTCTTATAAGCGGCATAATGGCTTTATTGATTTTGGTACAACATCATTATGTCTACATGTATTTCGATGATTATGGTTATGCTAGTTTGTCTTATGCTGGTTATAGTAATAATTCAGGAATGGATTTTGGCATAGGTGATATTGTTCAGTTTCTAAAATTTCATTATCTCAATTGGGGAGGAAGGGTATTATATTTTTTCCTCGAGATTGCCATATTTCGTATAGGCGGCCTGCCCTTGATGCAGAAAATTCAGGCGGTCGTTATCATTTTCATAGGTGTAGCCTCAGGAAAGCTCATTGCTATGGCAGTGAGGGCATGCCCGTGCAAATGTGTGTCGCTGGCACTGGTTTTATTTGGCACGATGCATATAAAGACATTGCGTGATGGGGTGTATTGGTATTCTGCAAGTGTTTTGTATATATGGCCAATGCTTCCATTTTTAGGGAGCATATGCTTGTGGTTCAAGAATCAAAAGAAAGCTACAAGGGCAACGGGAACAGTCTGTATATTACTCACATTTTTTGCGGCTTTTTCACAGGAACAGTTTGCAGTCCTGACGCTAAGTTTTTATGTCGTTAATATACTATTTGAATATCTGACAAAAACAATAAAAAATTTGAGGTTTCAGTTTGGGGTATGTGCCAGCGCAATGGCAGGTGGTGCCATTACAATCTTTGCACCAGGTAACATGGTAAGGGCACAGTCGGGTATTTACGATGTATTTTATGATAAGGGCATTTGGGCAAGGACGATTCACAATGTGGGTTATATTATTAACGATAATGCAGGACTTTATAACTGTGTTTTTATTTTCTTCCTGACCATTTTTGGTGGTCTGGCGGTTGCAACATATTTTAGAAGCACAATGATTGCAGTTATTACGGCTTTATTTGCATTATGCTTTTTGGCAGAAGGAATCGTTCCCTTACCAAAGGAAATCGGAGTTGTTACTGGAGGTCTCTGGCTGATTATCTTTATGCCATTGCTGGCATTATACTATTTTAAACGGGGAAACTTTTTGTTTCTTTCCTTGTTAATTGCAGGTATATGTACACAGGTTATGATGGTAGTCTCACCAGCGATACCATTACGGTTGCATATAATGTTTGAACTCGTTCTGCAAATGATAATGGCAGAGTGTATTGTTTTTTTGTATAAGAATACACAAAGAAATCGAAAAAGGCATGCAGGACTGTTAACCGGCGTGGGAATACTGCTAATATATGCTGGTTGTAACATGGCAGTTATTATATCGGGATATCGGGCGAATTACGAAATAAACCAGAAAAACAATCAAATACTGATTGCTGCCCGGGAACAGTATAACGAAAATAAACTGAACAAAACAATTGTTCTATATCGGCTAAAAAATGATATCTATGCGCAGATGATGCCATATCAGGAAGGATACGATTATATTGAGGTATGGATGAAAAAATATTACGAGCTTCCTGATGAGGTGGCATTTGAATGGGATTAAGGCATCCTATAGAGCACATAATCGTCTACGGAATCATGTTTCACAAATTCACTAAACGATGCGTGCCATTCCTGAATGACAAAGTATTTGTATGCAGGTGTCAGGTCATGTGCCAGATAAAGTCCTTTGAAACGGTTATCGCCATATGCCACAATTGAATAGCGTTTTTCTGTTTTTTGTGATAGAATGGTGACAAATAACTGTGGTATAATACCAATAGGTTTACTAGGCATAAGAGTATTTAAGATGTATTATAATTATCAAATTATTTAATCTGGAGAAATAACGATACGAAGGAGGCCAGAAGAGTCACCTTTTACACTATAGATGATGGTTGGTGGAGGTTGATTATGACATCAAATAAGTATGCAATCGTGATTGTGACATATAACAGAATACAACTTTTACAGGAGTGTGTTGAAAAGGCATACAGGCAGACCATACCCGCACAAAGCATTATTATCATAAACAATGCATCGACAGACGGTACGCAGACCTACCTTAAAGAGCTTGCTGCGGAAAGTCCGATTTATGATATCATCAATCTCTCACAAAATATCGGAGGAGCAGGAGGTTTTTCAAAAGGCATTGAACGGGCAGTGCAAAAAGATGTTGAAAGTGTACTGCTCATTGATGATGATGCCATGCTTGAAGAGGATTATATGGAGAAGCTGCTGAAAGTTTGGGAAACGCATTCGGATTATAAAGCATTTGCAGGCACAGTAAAGGTCAATGGTACGATTGATACATTTCACAGAAGAAACGTATCGAGACAGGGTTTTTTCTTTCGAAACTGCGAAAAGGATAAGTACAATCAGCCGTATTTCGAGTGTGAGATCGCTTCCTTTTGCGGAATGCTGGTCAATATCGAACTGATCAGGCAAATTGGTTTACCTCATGCGGAATATTTCATCTGGCATGACGACGCGGAATATTCCATGCGCATTCGAAAGTACAGCAAATTCTTGGTAGTAACAGACGCAATCCTGAATCATAAGACAAATCTAGTGAGCAAAACAGGAAAAAGAAGATACGACTGGCGCGAATACTATGCGGTTAGAAACCGCATACTGATGGTTAGAGAGCATGGGAATTTCTGCGATCGGATCGTAAATGATATTGATTTGTTCATTAATGTGATATTTCGGAACTGGTTATTTAGCATGATCAGAAAAGATGGCTATGACTGGAATTATGAACGTCGTCTGGTGCGAGAAGCGATTAGAAATGCAAACAGTGATCGGTTAGAAAATGTAGTAATTAAAAACGTATAAAATTTTATTCCATAAATATGGAAAATGTGCAATATTACAGAAAATACAAGGAATCCCATAAAAACCTCGCAAACGTCATAAAACTGTGATATAATGCCATTGGGTTTATTGGGTACAAGGTGATTTCAGGTATATTGATGTAATCATATAACTATACGAAATAATGATACTAAGGTGACCCGAAGGGTTACCTTTTTATTGCCAGATTATGACTAGGATTGTATTAAAATAAAGAGGAGTATTTATGAAACGATTTATGAAAGAAATGAGACAATACTGGGGATTCGCAGTATATTCGGCAAAGTGCGATCTAAAAGCAGAAGTAGCAAATTCGTTCCTGAATTGGCTGTGGTGGATTTTGGAGCCAATGTCGTCTATGATAATATATGCAGTGGTATTTAGTGTATTGATGTCATCAAGAGAAGATTATTATCCAGTATTTATCTTTATAGGTATTACTTTTTGGGAATTTTTTAACCGGTGTACGATGTCAAGTATAAGCCTGATACGTGGAAACGCACATATTATCACAAAAGTATATATGCCTAAATATATCTTGCTTGTAGAGAGAATGCTGGTACTTGCCTTTAAATTGTTAATTAATTTGGGACTTATTGCAATTATGCTTCTCATATTCAGAGTAAAGATCGGAATAAATATTTTAATGATAATTCCTACACTGGTTGTATTTTTTACATTTTGCTTTGCAGCGGGATTACTCATGATGCATTATGGAGTATATATAAGCGATCTCCAGAAAGCAATGGCAATTGTTTTGAATCTGGGATTTTATATAACAGGTATTTTCTATAGTGTACAGGATAAGTTTCCACAACCATATGGCTATATACTTCAGAGGGCAAATCCAATGGCGCACTTGATTTTCTGCTTTAGAAAATGCCTGCTTAAAAATGAGATGCCATCACTGATTATGTTATCAGTCTGGCTTGTGATATCTATAATAATAATTATATATTCATTGAATAAGATCTATAAAAATGAAAATGACTATGTAAAGATGATTTAGGGAATAATAGCTATGAAAATAGCAGATCGTGAGGACACATGAAAGAAGTATCGTTGGAAGTAAAAGATGTGCATATTGTTTATAAGATGATGCAGAAATTCTCAATACAGAGAAATCTCATAAAAAGAGACGCAGAGAAGGCACAGGTGTTTGAGGCGGTAAGAGGAATAACATTTACTGCTGAAAAAGGAGAAATAATAGGAATCATAGGTAAGAACGGAAGCGGCAAATCGACTCTGCTAAGGGCAATAGCAGGAGTGTTCAGCCCTAATGAAGGGACAATTAACCTAAAGGGAAATTCCGTTTCCTTATTGTCATTGGGTGTAGGCTTTAAGGATTCACTGACCGGCAGGGAGAATATATATTTGTCAGGAATGCTGTTGGGATTTACGGAAAAGGAAATAAAAGAAAAAGAGCAGGCCATCGTGGACTTCGCAGAGATAGGAGAGTTCATAGACAGACCGGTAAAGACCTATTCAAGTGGTATGCGTTCCAAATTGACATTCGCAATAACATCATGTCTGGAAACAGATATTATGCTGGTAGATGAAGTGCTCAGTGTAGGAGATGAGCACTTCAAAAAGAAGAGTCTCGCAAGAATGGAAGAATTGATTAATGATGACAACAGAACGGTCATCATCGTATCTCATAGTATTGATACATTAGAAAAACTCTGCACAAGAGTTATGTGGATGAATGATGGCGTGATTATGGAAATGGGTGATCCACATAAGGTATTGGCACATTATAAAGAATTTATGAATCAATAGCATGGGCAAAAGGAGTGTTGTCGTGGATGTCAAAGTAACAGTAATAATCCCTGTTTACAACATGGAACAGTATCTGGCAGAATGTCTGGATAGTGTGATAACACAGTCATTAAGAGACATAGAGATCATATGTATCAATGATGGCTCAAATGACAATTCTATAACGATTCTCAGAGAGTATGAAAGCAGGGATAACAGGATAAAAGTAATCGATCAGGAAAATAAAGGCGTGGCAACTGCCAGAAATACAGGTATCAAGGCTGCCAGTGGAAAATATGTGATATTCATGGATCCTGATGACCTGTATCCTGCTGATGATGTACTAGAAAGTCTGTATACAGCGGCTGAAGAAAACAATGTGCTGGCAGCGGGCGGATGCTTTAGCGATTTCGACACAGATGGCAGAGAAAGCAAGCCGGAAGACTATCACAATTATGCACTCTTTGGATATCTGTTTGAAAAGAATGGAATCGTAGAGTACAAGGATTACCAGTTTGATTATGGTTATCACAGATTTGTATATAACAGGAAAATGCTCATTGATAACAAAATTTTCTTTCCAAATCTGATACGTTTTCAGGATCCGCCATTTATGGTAAGGGCATTGAGCAAGGCGGAGCGGTTTTATGGTTTAAGTAAAGTAACTTATCGCTATCGGATGAACCATAATGTCTTAGACTGGAATGAGCAGAGAGTCAAAGCGCTGCTCACAGGACTGGAAATGAATCTGGACTTCGCATTAGAGAACGGATATATGGAGCTATATAAGCTGGTTGTCAAACGAATCGTTAATGATTACCGGGGTATGATTTATGAAAAGTTCAAGATCGATGTGCAGATTGAAACACAGGTGTTGAGGATCTTAGAGAAAGCCAAAGGCGAAGAAGAGATTAAAATGTTGATGCATTTTGTAACAGAGACCTATCAGCACAAGGCAAATGACAGACAGTTCCTGATAGAAGAACGGGACAGGGAGATTTTTAATTTAAACAGAGTTAACAATGATTTCAATGAAGTGATTAATCATCAAAATAATGTACTAAGCAATCAGAATATCTCACTGGAGCAGCAAAATATGGTACTTGAAAGTCAAAATATGGCACTCGAACGTCAGAATAGGATCATTGATGATAAAGAAAAAGAAATCTGCGGCCTGAGACAAAGACTTGATTATCTGGAGAAAGATAATCGGAGACTGGAACATTCGATCTCTTACAGACTCGGTATGACTATCACATTTATTCCGAGGAAATTGAGGAGATTCAAGAATTTAATTAAGGAGAAATAGAATGAATAGCCTGAAAATAGGCAGACTGTTCTAATGATGTTTTACAAAGGACTTTTTAATCAAATTCACAGAGCAGGAAAAAGCTCCCCTGAACCAGACCGGAAGCAGCCAGATGCAGTATATCCCCCTGTTTCTTTACTCATTCCGATGGAACATTGAAGTAAGCTACTATGAACAAAAATCCTTCTGGTCTGTGTGTGGGTATATGCTGCGCAGTCGGAAAGGGATTGAAATGTTAATCAACCTTATCAACATCAGTTACTGCGCCATGAAAATATTTCCATATACAGAGGAAACATTCTCCCAATACAGGGGTGGCAGCGTACAGGAATTCCGCTTTGCCATCAGCGGACGGATACGCCAGCAGGTATACTTTCTGTTTACCCTTTAACCAAAAGTAAGCTGCTCCCATTGCACGTTTTATTATTTCGAACTGTTGTTCAGAAATACACATCCTCTGGCTCATCTTCTCTCTGTCTAGTCTGAGTTTAAATCTAACTACCTTTTTCTTCTCAACGTGACTCTTCGTTTTCTGCCAAATCCCACCACTTTGCCTTCCTTTTCAGGCTGTCCTTGCCAAAATCCATTTCCTTCCAGCGGGCACTTCCCTTTCCGTTTACAAACTTATCACGGTAAGGGAATCTGCTGCACGCGCTTTCATTTCTTCCTCTGTACCTTTATTACTGCTTGGTTTCTATTGATAGATTTTACTATATATAAGCATTTTCTTTGTTATCAAGTTCTAATCGGAATTCTTCACACTTCATCTCATCATAAATTACTCTTCCTACAATCGTTTCTTTTATTTCAGCTTTTTTGTTCTAAACATATATGCCGTGATAGCTCCCATTCAAAATGTGCCAGCATCGAATGATCATCTCTAACATCCTTTGATCTAAGATATATAGCAAATTCCCCATCTCCAATACATTTAAACAAATATCTATTGAGCCTTTTTGCGAATATAATATATATCCCTTCTACCACTCTAATTTTTTCTTTACTATAAACATTACATTAGGCTCTTTTAGTAAAGCATATGCTCTCCAAAAAACATTCTTCAAGTTCCACACTGGAACGCGATAAAAAATCTTTGCCAACATGTTCATTATTCTATAACTATAAAAAAACATCACTCCCGATTTAATATAATAACTTATCGTACTATCCACTTTCCTAGTATACAAAATGCCACATAAGTCAATTGCTTTTTGTACATACATAGAGTTATCCAAAATAGCTTGATTCACATTTCTCTTTGTAGTCGGTAGCATATGCGTATAATCAATATTATAAAATTCCATTCCCAATTTCATGGAGTCCGGAAACTGTAAAACCAATATACCATTATTTTTTAAAAGCAACTTTAGATTTGCAAGTGCATTATATAGCTCTATTCCATTAGACAAATGTTCAATTACATACCCTACAAAAATAATGTCAAATTTTATATCCATTTCAATATTAGGTAATTCCGCTATTTTAGTATTACTTGGATTTATATTTAAATTTGCTAAAATATTCTCATTTCGGTCTACCGCGTAATATTTATACCCCCCCCCGCATTTACAACTGCTTCTTTGAAATATCCTTTTCCGGGTCCTACTTCCAAAACCGTTGCCTCTTTTGTTTGTATCAAGCTACAAAGATAATCAAACAATTTTTTATTATTTTTCACCATCATCTGCGCATTTTTGTCTGAATGTGAATTTTTCAAAAAAATATCATATGCTGCCATAATTAATTCCTTTCCTTTAGTATATATTTTATATGATTTAACGCCTACTCATTTCTATATTCTATAACTTGCAATGAATATTCCCCCCATAATAAAACCCACCCCCACCAGTTGTTCCTTTCGAATAGTTTCATTTAATAGTAAATAAGAAAAAATCATTATAAAAATATACGTAATTCCATAAGCAACTGGCGAAATATACGTCAAATTAAATAGCTGTAAAATATACATCCACAAAACAAAACTTACTAAATAAAGCATGATTCCAAACAGGATCACCCATGATATTTGTACTTGAACTTTTTCTTTACTTATTGCAAAGCTTGTATGAATACCACCTTTTTTTATTAATACCATCCCTACCGAGGAGGTTAGTATATATACTAACAACAAAATCCAAGATATCATTTTACTTCTCCTTTGCATAATTGATTACCTCATTCATCGCTGTCACAATTTCTTGTCCCAATTCACCACTTAGTTCGAAACACTTTTCCTGTCCTTTGATAGCCATTGCATACTTTTTAATGCACTCATCATGTCCGTATAAAAGATTTCCCCTCACCATTTTAAAACCATTTTTTATAAACCCTATCCAAAATTGGATAAAAAAGGTAATTGAAGTTCTTAATACATCCTTTGCATAGTGTTGATTATCATTTTTCAAAACAATTAGAATGTCTTTAAAATAATCATATATCGCAATTTTCTTTTCCCCTATTAAAATTAACCCCCATTCACATATTGGTGAATTAAAGTTCATATACATTTGAACAGGAATTTGTCCTGCGCTTAACTGTGCTTCAAGAAAACGAGGTGTGTTATCATCCTTACCATTAAATACTGCATGAGCATTTAACACTTTCAATTTTCCCCCAAATCTTCTGGCACTATAAAAAAAGTGGGCGGCTTCATCATAAAATAACCCTAATGGCAAATCATTATACCATACAGGAAGCCTCCGTTCCCTATTGCTTAATTGAATTTCAAGTATAGATTTTATTTTTCCAAGTTCTCCGTTACTATATCTTCTATATAAATCTGACATACCTTTTGAAAATTGAAAAGAATGCATAACAAACAGCACTAGGTTATCTCTTTGAGACTGTGAAAGAACATCTTCGCATTCCTCCCTATTCATCATCATTGGTTTTTCCACTAACACATGTTTTTTTAGGTTCAAACTCGCCTTTACCATTGGATAATGCTGTTTAGGCGGTGTTCCTATAACAACTGCGTCCACATCTTCTTTGAACCATTCGCAATCTTGCAACTGAATATCAACACTGTCTGATTGATTTATAACTAAGATATTACAATTTTTCAAACATGTGTGCTTTTTAAGGGTTCTTTTAATTTTCTTTTTTTCATCGCTTATGATTCCTACAATTTGTAATTCATTATTTTTTAATATGGAAGGAATATGACGTGTATTCGAAATATTCCCGGCTCCAATTATACATATTCTTAATTTGTTCAAAATGTTTACCCTCCTGCTTAATATAGTTCATATTGTTATTCTTCAAATGCTTTAATTAGATTTTGTGCAGTATTTGCCCATGTAAATTCATTAATTACTCTATTATATAATTTGTCTGCCGCAGTTACTCTCATCTGCTTATCTTCTATTGCCTCAATAATTTTTGTTTCAATTTCTTTTATATCATTTTTATCCATTATTACACCATACGACTTATCGATAATAACCTCTTTTGAACCACCAAACTTGGTTGTAATAATATAATTTCTACAAGCAGCCGCTTCAAGCACGGAAGTCGGCAGTCCCTCTGGATAATCTGTTGGAAAACAAAATATAGAAGTTATTCGCAACAATCCAATTACATTATCGAAAGTTAGCTTACCTAGAAGATATACCCCCTCACAATGCTGATTTAAAATATAATTATACAATTCGCCGTCTCCTGCTATGCATAATTTTGCATTGGAATATTTTCTCTTCACTTCTTCAAACATTGCAAGTAATTTTAGAATTCCTTTTTCTTTAATAAGCCTGCCGGTAAATGTTATAATAATATCGTCATCATTATATTTTATTTTAGCTTCAATTTCCTTATTTTGATTTTTGCATAAATCTGCTATTTGTTTCTCATCTATGGCATTATATAAAACTCCTTTAGCAGTAATGCCAAAATGTTTTAACCATTTATTACACTCCAAAGATACACCGTAAAATTTTTTTGTATTCCCTGCTACCAAAAGTGAAATAAGATGCTCATATAAATGCCCTGCAAAATCAAGCACCCTATTATTTACAGTAAAATGTCCTGTTCCATGTTCGATTACTATTGAGGAAATATGATTCTTACTTGCAAACTTTGTTCCAACATATGAGAGTAAGTAAAATCTTGTATTTACAATAATATAATCAATTGATTTTTCTTTTAGTTTTTTTAATATTTTTTGAGTAGCTTTATTATATATGACTACCGGAAATCTGCCATTTAGAAGTCTAAGAGATGGTAATCTATAAATTTCTGCTTCCTCTTTTTTTTCATGAATCGGATCATCACCAATTTGTGATGTAACAATTATTACTTTGTTTCCCATTGCAGTTAACTTATTAGCTAAATTATATGTATATCTTTCCACCCCCCCCAGATAAGGAGGATATCCGGCGGAAAAAAAACAATATACTTTAGTCATGTTTCTCACTCCTTGACTTAATTATTTGTTCTGATTGTAATTTCTATAAATATATCCCTTTATAAACAAATCCCTACTTAGCAATAATATGATTAGGGAGTCAAAAGGGTATTTGTATTTAATCCTTTTTACGATAGGAACTCTGAAAACTGAATATATTGCTGTAAATTTTCAGAAATGTTGATTTTGAATGGCTTTTGATGCTTATCGCAGATGGATATTCCACCGTTTTTAGACCACTGCCATTTTTGGGACACACTTATCCTAACCCTGCATATATTTGCAGAACTTTTTGATATTTAACGCGCCTATTTTGCATCCGAAGAAGAAACGGCTCCTTATTAATCCGCGTACCGGGATTTTATCAATTCCGTATTTTCGGTGAAGGATGGATGGGATTGTTTTCACCCCGTTTCGAAATCGGCTTTGCTTTTGGGATGTTCAGGGATTTCACAGTTTTTTGCCAATTCTTTCGCAAGGTTTGCTACTCAGGTGTAAAGCAGTTCCAGACGCCCCATCCGCTTGATATTGGATGCGGCCATCAGGCTGTCCATCCGTTTCAGGTTGCTGTCGATCCTCATCAGCTCCGCCATTTCCGATGAAAGGGAAGTGATGGTTTCATGAAGGAGATCCACACCATGCTCTGTTTCATACGTAGCGCACCTTGCGCGGAAACGGCTGAGTGTCCTGTCGCTGAGCGGCTGTTCCGCAAAAGACGTTGTGTGGAGGGCATACTGAAACCGAATGTCAAACATCAGGGATTCCACCAGTTCATCATCTGAAAGATTGGTCAGTTCCTTGATCAGCAGCGCGCTACAGTTCCTTATTTCTAAACCACTGTACTATCAATATAGAAGCGCACATGCGAAACATATATTCGATAATTCTTGTTAAATCTAAATAACTTTCTCCTGCAACTCTTTCATCCATATGTACTTGATATTCATCTACCTTAGCTCCACATCGAACCAAATACGCTATTGTGTCAGGCTCTGGCCCATAATTCATTGTCAAAGCTAACTTCTTAATCATTCTCTTGTTATATAAACGCATTCCCGATGTCGAATCTTTAATTCTTTTTCCTGTCGTAATCCAGATGCAAAATTCAATTAACGAATTTCCGATCATTCTCGGTGTTAATGGTTTCCTTTCTGTTACAAATCTACTACCGATGACAACATCCAATTCTTTTTCCGCTGCCATTTGTATCATGCCTTCCATGTACTCAGGTCTGTGCTGCCCATCTCCATCATACTGAATGGCATAATCATAATCATTATATAGTGCATACTTCATGCCTGTTTGAAACGCACCTGCAAGTCCCAAATTTACAGGTAAATCAATCATATTATAATGATGTTCTCTGCATATTCTAGCTGTATGATCACAAGAGCCATCATTAACAACAACATAATCATATTCACTATAATTCTTTTCTAAATTATCAACAACTCTGGCAATATTATCCTCTTCATTATATGCCGGAATTATAATCAATACCCTCATTTTTCTGTACCTCTTATGCATCATTTTTTATTTTTCATTTTCAGCATTAGCATTCCGGATTGCCAATTCTTCAGTCAAGTTCTTTATTCTCTCATCCAACCATGAAACCCGAATTGAAAGTAAGAAGCAACGAATAAACAATAGAAATATCATAACAAGAAAAACAAAATTAACTGGTGCTTTAAATCCTATCAATTCTGAAATTAATGAAACAGTTTGAGGAAATATTGCAAAAATAACAAAAATCGCTGATAATCCGAACCAAAATACAGTATCCATAATCTGTATTTTGGATTTTCGCAATTTCCTTGAAATATACATACATGTCAGTACAGATGAGATAAACAGAATTACTCTTATGACTAAAGACATTTCTTTCCCCTTTTTACTCTCTAAACTTAATATTTATATTACTGGACTTTTTTACTCTTTAATATTGACATTTACCTCTGTTTCCAAGTTCTAATCTGAGTTGTTCACATTTCATCTCATCATAAACTACTCTTCCTACAATCGTTTCTTTTATTTCAGCTTTCTTTTTTTCTAAACACATATGCCGTGATAGGTCCCATTCAAAATGTGCCAGTATCGAATGTCCATCTCTAACATCCTTTGCTCTGATATATAGTAAATTCCCCATCTCCAATACATTTAAAACAAATATCTATTGAGCCCTTTTGTGAATGCAATACATATCCCTTTCATACTGGATTTAGTATATCAGATTATTAATATCTGTCCGAAAAAGTATCTGAATTTATGAAACCATTATAGTTTTTTTATTGCTAAAGAGAGACAACAATGTCATTACAATAAATACTATTATTCCTATACCTATAAAATATGTGTAAGAATATATCTGCCACCCCAAAAGAAGGGCATAAGTTCCTATCGTCATACACGTTGGCAGTATTACCCAAATTCGCTCAAAATGACGATTTACTGCTATAAAAACCAGAAAACATAATAACAGCACAATATAAATTCCGCTTCGCCATATCAATATATCAAGTATCTTTACACTCGCTGTCCATTCAGCAAACCTTATTGCAAAAGAAGTGGTCACTGTTTTATATAAATATCGTCCCTTTTGCGGCTCCATAGTCTGTATTTTTTCTGGCAGGATTTCCTGCGGCATATTTTCTGGAATGCCATAATAAAACCTCCTGTTCCAAGAAGTTTTTGCCATGGATATATTCCATAACGATTCATTCCCATCCAGCAACGATTTTACGACTATATCCGGGGCAGAGATAAATAATCTTCCATAAGCTTTTAAATATGCTTGTGCATTAATTCCAATCATATTGGGCCTTGGATCCCCCCAAAAAAATATGTCAGAATTATGTGGACTATAACGTTCTTTCCATAATTCAAGTGGAAGCACATTATTCATAATTTCAAGTGTATCTTTTGGTAAATTAATATCATTTAAGAACGCACACCCCAAAGCAGCAGTTATAGTACTACTGAAAGGAAAAGAGGTTTCGTAATGCTCTTGTACAGCCATATCGTAAATCGGTCCGACTGTTATAGCTATCAGAATTGCAGAACTTACCGCAATATCAACCAGATAAATTTGGATCGCCTTGTAAAATCGGACTGTCAAGTATATCATTGCAGCTATTGCAATAATATATGCCGGAATATTATTAAACCTAATCAGATACAATGCTATAAGGCAAACCAATAATTTCTTGCGGAACAAGACACTCAAGCACTTCTCTGGGCATTCAAACAACTTAGTTAGAAGCACTATCAACCACAAATTAATAATTGCAAATAAAGGATTTTTTGACAAATAGACTACTTCTGTATAATTATTAGGAAGAATACCTGTAATCACTGCACAAGGTACTAAAAAAACAAGAGAAATACCCTTCTCCCGTAAGTAGGAAAAGAAAGATCCCGAAACTAATGCGAAAAAAACAACTTGAAATATAACATATACAAATGGATTGTGATAAATGTCAGAAAGGAAACGAATAAAGAGAGTAAACGCAATAGGACTCCTATCTGATATGTTCCAAGTTCCAAGCGCCTCACTCCAATGTCGTATTGAATCATTACTCATCGCTGCTGGGTAAAAACCATATCCACATCCGAATAAGACTATACCCGTGGCAATCCCACATACACCTCCGGCTAAAATTACTTTTCGTTTATCGTTCTCTGGTTCCAATTTTCTCGCTTTCTTTGCCAGCCATTCAAAAAGCACTACCACCGCATATATAGAAGGATATAACGCTATCGTATATAACACAAACAGCGAACCCCTAATGATACTTAAATTCATACGGGTCTCCTGCATAAACAACTCATTTCCAATCAATGCAAAGCTATAATATACGCTTACTAATCCCAGAAAAAATCTGGACCATCTGCAATAATAGCGCTTCATAGTCAGTGTTTGTCCCCAACGAGGATACAAAAGTACCGCTACGGCTGGAATTCCAAGGAAAATCATACTAGTAACATCCATGCGTTTCTGCCAAAACGTATTTAAAACACAAAAACCCCATACCAACCAATATACGCCAACTTTTCCTGATATTATTCCACCCTTAAGCCACAAATAAAATATAACAACTGATAATATTAAAGTACCTATGCAAAAAACAATTATCGATAGAGTATTCTGACATTGTTCTACCACAATAATAAATGCCATTGTAAAAAGCATAATGACATAAAATATTTGCACAACCAAACCCTTAATGTTACTTTTTTTCATTCTCATTTTTTACCTCTCTATGTTGTCAAATGATTTTCCTCAAAACTTCAAAAATCAAGGAATTTTCTATGAATATCTCAGATGAATGATCCAAGGTGATGGACATTACTCTGTATCTGGTATGAAAATAGATGGTGTAGGGTATATGAAATAGAACGTCTTGTTTTTCGTTCTACACAGCCTTATGTATACCATTCCTTCTACGGCAGCGTACTTCACGTGTCTACTAGAATCACCGTCTTGCGGGTCCTAAATTCCTTCGTTCCGCCTGTCATACCAACATACGGAAAACATGAAGGAGTAAAACTTGTTGGCTTTCTGGGCCATGAAACCGGACATGTCTATGTGAAGGAACACAAGAAATACGACGCAGAGGTATTTCCGCAGTTCCTAAAAACGTGATTTCCCAGTATCCAAATGGAAAGATTGTCATTATTCTTGATAATACAAAGATCCATCACGCTAAACTCCTGAAAGATTTCTTGATTTTTACAGTATTTCATTTAGGAAACTGTAAAGAAAATAGACAAATACGTAGAAATCTTCTAATCTTTCTTGGAATCCAAGTAACAAGCATTCCTAACCTATACGAATAGCTATTTAGGATTCTATCTCTATCGCTTTCTATTTCATCCTTTTTTTGTATTAGCCAATTATTTTTATCCACTAATGAATTATTAGTTTTACGCAACGTATCAATTTCATCATTTTTTATGATTCCATTTGGTCTATTCCTAACCTCCTGATATTTTTCGTTTAGAGCCTTTATTTTATTGACAGAAGTTTTAATGAAAACGTCAAAATACATTTTCTGCATATAATCATCAGTGTATAAATCAATATTGTCATCTTCAAATTTCTTCATTTTGCTGAGCACATTATTCCTATATATGAGTGACAGTTCTTTTGATAAGGCATCCTTAGTACCTTCTAATTTAAAATTATAATTATTTGCAAAATCAAGCATGAAATAAATTGTTACAAAATAACCATATATATTTTTCATGGTTGTTTCTCTTGTCATAATTGAATCTTCATGTACTCTACGGTAATAATATTTTTTGTTTATATATTTCACCCTAGTAGCCATAAGCAGACTCTGCAATGTAAATAAATTATCTTCATGCAGTATTCCTTCATAAAATCTAATTCCATTATCTTTAATAAAACTAGTTTTCATAAAATGAAGGCAAACCGATGGTTTAAAATCATTATTTTGTATACATTCAATGAAGTATTCTTCTCCAAGACAGACTTCATTAGAATTATACTTTCGCTCATAAAATGATTTATAATTGCTATTTTTTTCTTCAGCCTCCTTAGTTTCAAAAAAGGCAACTGCATCAAAATCAATAATATCCGTATCATTCTGCTCTGCCACTGTGTATAAGTATTTAATAGAATCTAAATCTAAGTAGTCATCACTATCCAAAAACATTAAATATTTGCCTTTTGCTCTTGTTATCCCAACATTTCGGGCAGAGGACAAACCACCATTTTCTTTATTAATTATTTCAATTCTTTCATCATACATTGAAAATTTTTCAACAATACTTCTGGAATTATCTTGAGAACCATCATTAACACAGATAATTTGCAATTCCTTCATAGATTGATCTCTCAGAGATTCCAAACAATCTGATACATATTTTTCATCATTATAAAACGGAACAATAACGGAGACTTTAACATTATCAGATTTTCTTATCACGTCAAACTTATCATCTATATTACTATTTTCGTATCCAATAGCATCTTTTACCTCATTTGTCCATAATAAATAATATAATGTTTTAAGAAATTCTCTATACTTTTCATCTAATCCATCTTTTTTAAGCACTGTATAATTAGCAACATTTTCAGCATTCCCTACCAAGTTTAAAAAGTTTTTTGTATCAGTCACTTCGTGAATTACATCTATAAAAATATCTTTATAATTTACTGATAATCTTTTTGCTGTCATATAGTGCAACTCATTTAATCCATATTCATTGGATAATCTTAAATTGTCAATCAATCCTTTAAATAGATCCGAAGCCTTTCTTTCCGTCCATCGTATTGTCTTAAAGTTGCCTACCCTATATGCATATGTAACTTTGGAAATAGCATAAAACTTCTTAGCATGAACCATTGCATTAATAAAAAATGGTGGATCTTGAAATCTAACATATAGTGGAAAATATATATTATGTTTTCTTAAAAATTCTGTTTTATAAACAAATCTATGATACCCAAACTCAAATTGATACTGATTATAAAACATCAACATATCTTTATCAAATTTATATTTACTTTTTTCCCATTTGAAATCTGTTATTACATCTCCATTTGGATAATACTCGCTAAAAGAGCCGCCACAGATATTTACATTATGTTCCTTAGCTGTTATATATAATGTTTCTAAAATGTCACTTTCAGGATACCAATCATCTGGATCCATAAAACATATAAACTCTCCTGTCACAATATTCATTGCATTATTTCTAGCTGTAGCAACTCCTAAATTTTCCTGATCAATGAGAACAATCCTGTCATCTATTGCCATATATTTTTTTATGATTGAAAGTGAATTATCTTGCGATCCATCATTTACACATATTATTTCTATATCTTTAAGTGTCTGCCCAATGGCTGTATCTAAACACTCTTCTAAATATTTTTCCATATTATAGATTGGAATAATGATTGATACTTTAGTATTTTTTTCCATTTCTAACCTCTCAATTTTATTAGTTTTCTTCTGCACATTCTTGGTAAATAAGTGATCACTCTGCCTGCTTTATATGATAATGAGTTCATTATATGCTCTATTTCATTATTCAACTCTAATTTTTTAGATTCCAAATCATTAATTGTCCATTTTATATCACCTATTTCTTTATTTAATTTAAACAATCGTTTTTGCCGTTCAGATATGTCATTCAAAAATTCTTGTTTTTCATCTTCAGTCAATAATAAATAAATACGTATACTCTCATCAATCAGCCGTTTCAAATATAAATCAATATAGTTATTTGTCTCTGCATCTGCTATATTCCATCTATCCAAACTTTGAAGTATTTTATCATACGATATAAACAGGCCATACACATTTCTATGTGTATATCTGCTAGTCATTATCGAATTACTTCTTATTCTCCTCATGTAATACTCTCTATCTAAGCATCCAACTTTATTAGCACTAAACAATGTAAAAAAAGTATACAAATTATCCTCATGAAGTAGCCCTTCACAAAATGTTACGTTGCTCTCTAACAAATATTGTTTCCGTATCATTTGTAAACACGCACTAACAAGATATTTATCACCCCGAAACATATTTATAAATGCATCAGTACCTTTAATCGGTTCTTGAATATTCATATTGCGTAAATAGTATGCATTCAATCGATTCATTTCGTTCTCAATAAAAACATTTCCCTTTTCTGTTGTAAATACTTTTGCAGAAAAATAAACAATATCATATTTATATTTTTCCGCTGCAAAATACAATTCTTTTAACGCTTGATGCTGTAATTTGTCATCGGCATCAAGGTAAATCAAATATTTACCATTTGAATATTTTATCCCTTCATTCCTTGCCACAGATAATCCAGCATTAGTCTGGCAAAAAACTTTAATTCTATTGTCTTTTTTCTTATATTGGTCCAATATATATTGTGTATTATCCGTAGAACCATCATTAATACATATTATCTCTATTTCCCTTAATGATTGCGATATGACACTATCTAAACATTCAGCTAAATAATTCTCCATATTATATATTGGAATAATAACTGAAATTTTTACCATATTTCTTCCTCTATAAGTAGCATAATTAAAATTGATCAAATACCATATATTTTCACGTTATAGACTTGTTAAAAAACTATATTTCTTTGTTGTAAAAATCGTTGATGATTTTCTGCCATCATAACGTTTCATCACGTATTCAATTCCATTTTCCTCAAATGTATCCTGCAACAATTTGATTGTATTCGTTTCACCTGTTCTCTCTGTGTCATCAAGTAAAAGCACAAAATCTGACTCAAGGCATTC
>ERZ808037.748-NODE-748-length-26440-cov-31.518947_pt1 | contig 26440 bp, 39 predicted proteins | sample MGYA00380190_ERZ808037 | MGnify/ENA primary metagenome ERZ808037 (study PRJEB31490, sample SAMN06133399) | mouse gut metagenome | isolation source: J9 | host: mice | place: China: Chengdu | collected 2015-05 ...
ATGCAATATGTCAATTTCGTTAATCATCGTCCGATTGGGCAGATAAAGTATTCGCTAATTTAATTCTACCAACAGGTTATGTATTATCAAAAACGTGCGCGACCCAATCATCTCCGCTCAGGGCGGATGGACGGGTCGCGACAGATGTCTGCTGAGTCAGGCGTCAGAAGATGTCTGACTCAGGCAGCGGGCGTATGAAAGGGGATCACTTATTGAACTCCTCGTCAGATTTTGTGGCTTCGTACTCCTCGATCTTCTTTATGAGGGTGTCGCGCTGTTGCAGGCCGACGGTGCGCCATACGGGTTCGCCATTCTTGAACAGAATCAGCGTAGGCACCGACTGCACTCGATAGTGCATGGCCAGCTCCTGATTCCGGTCGATGTCGACTTTCACTACGTTGGCCTTTTCGCCGACGAACTGTTTAACTTCCTCCAGAATAGGAGACTGCATTTTGCACGGGCCACACCAGGTGGCAAAAAAGTCAACCAAGGTGGGTTTCGACTGGCCGATCATATCGGTAAATTCATTCATATTTTTAGTTGTTTTTAGGTTGATGTCTTGATAGTTTGCGAGTCGCCTGAGAATCCGTTCCGGCAGCTTTTGTATTTATCAAACACTTTTTCACCCTCTGATGTTTAGAGCCGATAACATATATTTTCTTACCGGCTCTTACCCGTTGAGGGCGCAAATAGAAAAATAGAAAAGAGTAAAAAAAATTTCGTAACTTTGTCGCGTTCAAAAGTGCCGGGCTCCGGATTTTGACATGACACCATAACAAATGCTTATGAAGCCGTTTAGTCTCAGAGGTATGGGCATAGCCCTTGTAACCCCGTTTAAAGCCGATTATTCAGTAGATTACGACGCATTGCGCCGTCTGGTAGAGATGCAGATTGCCGGCGGGGCGTCGTATCTCGTGGTGCTGGCCACCACATCCGAGGCTGTGACGCTCGATTGCGAGGAGCGGCATAAGGTGGCCCGTTTTGTGGTCGACTGTGCCGGCGGCCGAATCCCGCTTGTGCTGGGGATGAGCGACAACTGTACCTCGCGTCTGGCCAAGCATCTGACGGAGGTGGATCTCAGCGGCTACAGCGCAATCCTCACCGTGGTGCCATTCTATAATAAGCCTTCGCAGGAGGGGATTTATCAGCATTTCCGCGCCGTGGCCGAGGCTTCGCCGCTGCCTGTGGTGCTTTATAATGTGCCGTCGCGCACGGGGAAAAATATGGAGGCGGCCACCACGTTGCGTCTGGCTCACGACTTCCCGGGGAAGGTGATAGGGATTAAGGAAGCCTCGGGCTCGCTGGAGCAGGTGGGCGACATTCTTCAGGGACGTCCGGAAGGATTTCAGGTGGTCAGCGGCGACGATTCGCTGACACGAAGCATGATCGGCCTTGGCGCCGAAGGCGTAATCTCCGTGGTGGGCAACGCACTGCCGCGCCTGTTCGCAACCATGGTGTCGCTTGCTATGGAGAATGCTGACGATGAGCGGGCTCAGGCCATCGATGTTGCGCTTCAGCCGCTGGATAAAGCTCTGTTTGCCGACGGCAACCCCTCGGGCATCAAATGCCTGCTGAATCTGATGGGCGTAGCGGAAGATGTGCTGCGTCTGCCCCTGGTGCCGGTAGGTTTCACCACCCGCCTTGCCATCAAGGAGGCGTACGAGCGCCTGGACGTCGCCATGCTCCTGAGCTAAATATGAATTAGCTATTATGAAAGCTCTGAGAGCGCGCATGACGCGCAGGGCGAATTTTCATGACTATACGTTAGCCGGGATATACATGTTCACCATTTTCCGGCATCAGACCGCTCCCTCTTTATCGCAGATATCAGGCGACCCGCAACGGGCGGTCGGCGTTGACGCGCCGCGGGTCGTGCTGTTGCCAACCGGGCGGATTCTTGATGATGAAATTCAGAAAACCATGGAACTCCGAAGCGAGCAGCTCTGTGTTATCCGGTATGTCATCATGCCTGACCATGCGCATATATTGCTTCGGGTGAAAGAGAAGATCGCTCAGCCCGTAACGAAAATTGTGGCGGCGATAGAGTCGGCGACCACTCGGAGATGCAGGGAAGCGGGCCTTATTAATCATGAAGTGACCATATTCAAGGGCCAAGGCATGAACGACCGCATTGTCTTTGACGAACGACAGCTTGACACCCTTGTAAGATATATTCAGGATAATCCGCGCCGGTTGCTGATCAAAAGGATGTATCCGGACTTGTTCCGGCGCCACCTGTCGGTGAGCGTTAACGGTGAGACTGTGGATTGCGTGGGCAATCTGTTTTTATTGCGCAAACAGCTGATGGCGGTGCATGTGCGACGGAAATGGGGCGTAGCTCAGGCTCAGGAATATAAGAGGCAATGCATTTTGGCTGCACGGCAGGGTGTGGTGCCGGTATCGCCATTTATACATCCGATAGAAAATGAGATTCGGAAGGAGGTGTTGGAAGGAGGCGGGAGCGTGATTCAGATAGTGGATCATGGATTTTCCGAACGCTTCAAGCCTACGGGCAAAGGCTTGGATACGTGCGCTGAGGGACGGTTGCTTCTGATATCGGAGGCAGGGGCCTCAGAGCGCTCGGAGGAGATGAGCTATAAGAAGGCCAGCCGCCTCAATCGTCTGGCTGAGCACATCGCGGCTCTCACCCCCGCTTCCGCCGTAGCCTTGAGGAAATAAAAGCCGCGCCATGGGGAGATAAAAGCCGCGGGCTTTTATCACAGTAAGGCCGGAACGAAAAAAGCTGGGAATAAAAGCTGCGCTGGGGAGATAAAAGCCGCGCTGGGGGAGATATAAGCCACGTTGGGGGAGATATAAGCCACGTTGGGGGAGATATAAGCCGAGGACTTTTATCAAGGTAAGCGCTTATGATACTGTGTCTGAAGCCTGAGGCTTCAGATATCAGATATTATATGAAAAAAGCCGCGGTGGGCGGCTTTTTGTAGTTTGGGAGACGGCCGAATGAGGGCAGGCTCTGTTTGTGTGGTGATCCGGCCGCGACTCGAACGCGGGACCGACTGCTTAGAAGGCAGTTGCTCTATCCAGCTGAGCTACCGGACCGTGAATTGTGCCGCAAAGTTAGCGAAAATTTGCGTGGTATGAAAAATATTTGCAAAAATCTCTTCATGGCCGGTTGATTCCGAGGATTCCATCGGGGAAATTTTGCAGTTTCCAGTTGAGATCTGGGTTTAGGGTGGTGGATTCAGCGGATGTTCAGCGGAGAATTTCGCTGAGGAAATTTGGAGAGGAAATTTGGGGCCGAAATATTTGGAAGTTAGGGAAATATGTCGTAAATTTGCATCGCTTTTGAGAGGCTACTGCGCCCTTGCGCCGCCTAACCTTCTGAGGGATAGGAGTGTAGGGTGCGTAAAGATGTGTGTGAAGCATGGTCTCGGGCTAAGCCGTCAGCGGTGCGGTCGGAGGCTTGGGCCGGAGAAAATCCGGGCCGGGCGGAGCGCAAAAATCCGGGCAGTGGCCTCCCGGCTGCAATGAGAAAAGAAAGAACACAGAATTTATAAGTAACAAAAACCATTAACAAACTAAGATGCCTACTATTCAGCAATTAGTAAGAAAAGGTCGCGAAACCCTCGTGGACAAGAGCAAGTCGCCCGCGTTGGACTCCTGCCCTCAGCGTCGTGGAGTTTGCGTGCGCGTCTACACCACCACCCCTAAGAAACCTAACTCGGCAATGCGTAAAGTAGCACGTGTGCGCCTGACCAACGGTAAGGAGGTCAACTCCTATATCCCCGGTGAAGGCCACAACCTGCAGGAGCACTCGATCGTGCTCGTACGTGGCGGTCGTGTAAAGGACCTTCCCGGTGTGCGCTACCACATCGTTCGCGGTACGCTCGATACCTCCGGTGTCAAAGACCGTACGCAGCGCCGCTCTAAATACGGAGCCAAGCGACCCAAAGCCGGTGCGGCTAAGAAGTAATCCTCGGGCCGACAGATGTCCCAAGGGTGAAGTGACTAAATAGCACCACGAGAAATCAACCCAATTAACTCAAAACGTCGTTTTTGATTTCCCGTAGCTGACAACGGTTGAGTAGGCCCCGACGCTCGAGAGCGCAGGCCGAAGAAGACACCAGCCACGACGAAAAAGAAAACAAACTTTTCCGCTAAAACAGAAAATGAGAAAAGCAAAGCCTAAGAAACGCGTCATCCTGCCGGATCCCGTGTTTCATGATGTGAAAGTGACGAAATTCGTCAACCATCTGATGTACGACGGTAAGAAGAATACCGCCTACACCATCTTCTATTCCGCCCTCGAGACCGTGAAGGCTAAGATGGCTAACGAAGAGAAGACAGCCCTGGAAATCTGGGGCAAAGCTCTCGAGAACGTTACCCCGCTGGTTGAGGTTAAATCGCGCCGCGTAGGTGGTGCAACCTTCCAGGTGCCTACCGAAATCCGCCCCGACCGCAAGGAATCTATTTCGATGAAAAACCTTATCAACTATGCCCGCAAGCGTGGCGGTAAGACCATGAGCGACAAGCTCGCCGCTGAAATCATGGATGCCTACAACGAGCAGGGCGGTGCCTTCAAGCGTAAGGAAGATATGCACAAGATGGCCGAGGCCAACCGCGCATTCGCACACTTCCGTTTCTAATGCCTGCTTGAAATCCTTGTTTTCATTGATAAAAATTTAAAGATTCCAATAGCAACAATGGCAAAAATTGACGAACATTTAAAGTATACCCGCAATATCGGTATCATGGCCCACATCGATGCCGGTAAGACCACTACTTCGGAGCGTATCCTTTTCTACACGGGTCTGACTCACAAGATCGGTGAGGTTCACGATGGTGCTGCCACCATGGACTGGATGGAGCAGGAGCAGGAGCGCGGTATCACAATTACCTCCGCCGCCACTACCACTTTCTGGAAATATGCCGGCGACAAATACAAAATCAACCTGATTGACACTCCGGGACACGTCGACTTCACCGTAGAGGTTGAACGTTCGCTGCGTGTGCTCGACGGTGCTGTGGCAACGTTCTGCGCAGTAGGTGGCGTTGAGCCCCAGTCGGAGACCGTATGGCGTCAGGCTGACAAATACAATGTGCCCCGTATCGGCTACGTCAACAAGATGGACCGCTCGGGTGCAAACTTCTTCGAAGTATGCCGTCAGGTGAAGGATGTGCTGGGTGCTAATCCCTGCCCCATCCAGGTGCCCATCGGCGCTGAGGAGACCTTCAAGGGTATGGTAGACCTTATCACCATGAAGGCTATCTTCTGGCACGATGAGACAATGGGCGCCGAATACACCGTAGAGGAAATCCCCGCCAACCTCGTGGCAGAATGCGAGGAATGGCGCGACAAGATGCTCGAAAAGATCGCCGAATACGACGACGCTCTGATGGAGAAATATTTCGACGATCCCTCGACCATCACCGAAGACGAAATCCGCCGCGCGCTGCGCGCCGCCACCCTGAAGATGGACATCGTGCCCATGACCTGCGGCTCGTCGTTCAAGAACAAGGGTGTGCAGTGTCTGCTCGACAATGTCTGCGCATATCTCCCCTCGCCGCTTGATGCCGGCGCCGTGGAAGGCCATTCTATTGCCGATTCCGACAAGATCGAGACCCGCGAGCCTTCGTCGGAAGCTCCTATGTGCGCCCTGGCGTTCAAGATCGCTACCGACCCCTATGTAGGCCGTCTGACCTTCTTCCGCGTTTACTCGGGCGATGTAGTTGCCGGCAGCTACGTGCTCAACGCACGTTCGGACAAGAAGGAGCGCGTCAGCCGTCTGTTCCAGATGCACTCCAACAAGCAGAACCCGATGGAGAAGATCGGCTGCGGCGATATCGGCGCAGGCGTAGGCTTCAAGGATATCCGCACCGGTGACACACTGTGTGACGAAAACCACCCCATCGTGCTCGAAGCTATGGAATTCCCCGATCCTGTGATCGGTATCGCCGTAGAGCCTAAGACTCAGAAAGACCTCGACAAGCTCGGCGTCGGCCTGCAGAAGCTGGCTGAGGAAGACCCGACCTTCCGCGTTGAAACCAACGAGGAGACCGGTCAGACCGTCATCTCGGGTATGGGCGAGCTTCACCTGGACATCATCATCGACCGTCTAAAGCGCGAATTCAAGGTAGAGTGCAACCAGGGTCAGCCCCAGGTTACCTACAAGGAAGCTATCACCAAACCTGTCGAACTCCGCGAGGTATTCAAGAAGCAGACCGGTGGCCGTGGTAAATTCGCCGATATCATCGTTCGCGTTGAGCCCGTCGACGAAGGCTTCGAAGGCAATCTGCAGTTTGTCGACGAGGTTAAGGGCGGTAACATTCCTAAGGAATTCATCCCCTCGATCCAGAAGGGCTTCACCACAGCCATGAAGAATGGTGTGCTCGCCGGCTATCCGGTAGAGAAGCTGAAGGTGACTGTAATCGACGGTTCGTTCCACCCGGTCGACTCCGACCAGCTCTCGTTCGAGCTCTGCGCCATCCAGGCCTTCAAGAAGGCTTCGGAGAAGGCAGGTCCCGTACTGATGGAGCCTATCATGAAGATCGAGGTGGTAACACCCGAGGAAAGCATGGGCGATGTGATCTCCGACCTCAACAAGCGCCGCGGTCAGGTAGAAGGCATGGAAACCTCGCGCAGCGGTGCCCGCGTAGTAAAGGCACAGGCTCCTCTGGCCGAAATGTTCGGCTATGTGACAGCTCTGCGTACCATCACTTCAGGCCGTGCAACGTCCACGATGACGTTCTCTCATTACTCTGAGGTATCGTCGTCGATCGCCAAGAAGGTGCTCACCGACTGCCAGGGCCGTGTAGACCTCATCAAATAACAGAAATCCACTCAAGGCTGCCCCGGGCTTCCGGGGCGGCCCTGACTCTTTAAAAATCCCGCGGCTCCGGCAGCTAATGATTCTTGACGGCGCCGCACAGCAAAATTATTAACCAAACTCACAAAATGAGCCAGAAAATCCGAATCAAACTCAAGAGCTACGACCACAATCTCGTCGATAAGTCGGCCGAGAAGATCGTAAAGACAGTGAAGTCGACAGGCGCTGTAATCAGCGGTCCTATCCCCCTGCCCACTCACAAGAGAATCTTCACTGTGAACCGTTCGACCTTCGTCAACAAAAAATCGCGCGAGCAGTTCCAGCTCTCCAGCTACAAACGTCTGATTGACATCTACAATTCCACCGCAAAAACCGTCGACGCTCTGATGAAGCTCGAGCTCCCCTCGGGTGTGGAAGTTGAAATCAAGGTCTGATAACGCGTAGCGAACTCCAACTCCCCAATTCAATAAATGTAAAAGAAAGCCCGCGGGAGCCGGCGCTCAGGCGATGGCGCTCCGGGTATAAGTGAATAAACAATTATCTAACTAACTACAGAAATGCCAGGATTATTAGGAAAGAAAATCGGAATGACATCCGTTTTCAGTGCCGACGGCAAGAATATGCCGTGCACTGTTATCGAAGTAGGTCCTTGTGTGGTTACTCAGGTGAAGACAGTCGAGACCGACGGCTACAATGCCCTTCAGCTCGGATTTGAGGAGCAGAAAGAAAAACACTGCACTCAGCCTATGGCCGGTCACTTCAAGAAAGCCGGTACAACCCCCAAGCGCCACTTGGCCGAGTTCAAAGGTTTCGAAGGCGAGTTCAAGCTCGGCGACACCATCGGTGTAGACATCTTCACCGAGGATGATTTCGTCGACATCGCCGGTACTTCCAAAGGTAAGGGCTTCCAGGGCGTTGTAAAGCGTCATGGTTTCGGCGGTGTAGGCCAGTCGACTCACGGCCAGCACAACCGTCTGCGCGCACCCGGTTCGATCGGTGCCTGCTCTTATCCCGCAAAAGTGTTCAAGGGTATGCGCATGGCCGGTCAGACCGGTAACGAGCGTGTGACCGTTCAAAACCTGAAGGTTGTGAAGATCATTCCCGAGCACAACGTGATGATGATCAAGGGATCTATTCCCGGAAGTAAAGGTTCAATCGTAATGATAGAGAAATAATGGAACTCGCAATATACAACATAAAAGGAGAAGACACCGGCCGCAAGGCTGTGCTCAGCGACGCGGTGTTTGCCATCGATGCAAACGAGCATGCCGTATATCTCGATGTGAAGCAGTATCTGGCCAACCAGCGTCAGGGTACTCATAAATCAAAGGAGCGTAGCGAAGTGTCCGGTTCGACCCGCAAGCTGCACAAGCAGAAGGGCGGCGGCGGCAGCCGTATCGGCGATATCAACTCGCCTGTGCTCGTAGGTGGCGGCCGTGTATTCGGTCCGCGTCCCCGCGACTATCGCTTCAAACTCAACAAGAAGCTCAAGCAGCTGGCCCGCAAGTCGGTGCTTTCGGCAAAGGCTCAGGACAACAAGATTGTCATTGTTGAAGACTTCACTTTCGAAGCTCCCAAAACCAAAGAATTCGTAAACCTCACCAAGAACCTCAAGCTCGAAGGTCAGAAGCTCCTTCTGCTGGCTGCATCGCTCGACGCCAACGTACAGCTGTCGGCGCGCAACGTACCCGGAGCCAACCTGATGAACGCTGCTGACGCCAACACCTACGCGCTGCTTAACAACAACGCCATCGTGCTGACCGAAAGCGGTCTGGAGGTAATCAACAATCTTTAACCCAAGGAGGAATCAGACATATGGAATTTACTATCGAACCCATCGTGACCGAAGCGGCTACCCGTCTGACCGACAAGCTCAACCGCTACACATTCCGCGTATCGCCTGATGCCAACAAGTTCCAGATCAAGGACCTCGTTGAGAAACTCTATGGCGTAAAAGTTCTGGCTGTGAACACATCGAACGTGCGCAGCAAAAACAAATCGCGCTACACCAAGAGCGGCCTGCTTCGCGGCAAGACCGCTGCCTGGAAGAAAGCTTACATCACAGTAGGCGAAGGCGTTACTATTGATTTCTACAGCAATATCTGATAAAAAATGGCAGTAAGAAAATTCAAGCCCACCACACCGGGGCAAAGACACAAAGTTATTGGCGTGTTCAAAGGAGCGATCACTGCTAAAGCGCCAGAAAAGTCTCTTACAGTCGGTAAGAAAAGCACCGGAGGACGTAACTCCGAAGGCCACCTGACCACACGCTACCTTGGTGGCGGCCACAAGCGCAAATACCGTATCATAGACTTTAAGAGAACCAAATACGGTGTGCCCGCCGTAGTAAAGGCAATCGAGTACGATCCTAACCGTTCGGCCCGCATCGCCCTTCTGTACTACGTAGACGGAGCGAAAGCTTACATCATTGCACCCAACGGACTCGAAGTTGGCGCAACGGTTGTCAGCGGTCCCGACGCAGCCCCTGAAGTGGGCAACGCTCTTCCCCTGAGCAAAATCCCCGTAGGTACCGTGGTTCACAACATCGAGCTGCGTCCCGGCCAGGGAGCCTTCATGGCCCGCTCGGCAGGTACATTCGCCCAGCTTGTATCGCGCGAAGGCGACTATGCGATTGTCAAGCTTCCCTCAGGTGAAACCCGCAAGATCCTTTCAGCCTGCATGGCCACAGTAGGTGTGGTAGGCAACGCCGAGCATTCGCTCGAGCGTTCGGGCAAGGCCGGCCGCTCACGCTGGCTGGGACGCCGGCCCCACAACCGTGGTGTGGTAATGAACCCTGTCGATCACCCCATGGGTGGTGGCGAAGGCCGCGCTTCCGGTGGTCATCCGCGTTCGCGCAAGGGTCTGTACTCGAAAGGTCTTAAGACTCGCTCGCCGAAGAAGACCTCGTCGAAGTACATCATCGAGAGAAGAAAAAAGTAAACTCTTAAGTTAACAAAGACAACACAATGAGTCGTTCATTAAAAAAAGGCCCCTTTATCAGCGTTAAGCTTGAAAAGAAAGTGAATGCGATGGAGGAGAGCGGCAAGAAAGCAGTAATCAAAACCTGGAGCCGCGCTTCGATGATCGCCCCCGAATTCGTGGGTCACACTTTCGCCGTACACAACGGCAACAAGTTCATCCCTGTCTACGTGACCGAAAACATGGTAGGACACAAACTGGGCGAATTCGCCCCGACGCGCACCTTCCGCGGCCACGCCGGCAACAAGAAAAAATAACCCTGCCGGGCCAACAAATAATCAACTTTTTCCAAGACAAAAAACCTGCTAAATAAAATGGGTGTAAGAAAAAAGAACTCAGCCCAGGCAAGAAAAGAAGCCCTCAAGACGCAGAGCTTTGCCAAACTGACCAATGTCCCCACTTCGCCTCGCAAGATGCGTCTGGTGGCCGACCTGGTCCGCGGCAAGGAAGTGTTCAGGGCTCTGGGCATCCTCAAATTCTCCAATAAGGAGGCTGCAGCTCGCGTTGAGAAGCTGCTCCGTTCGGCTATCGCCAACTGGGAAGCCAAAAACGAACGCAAAGCTGAAAACGGAGAGCTTTACGTAAGCACAATCTTCGTTGACTGCGCTCCGATGCTCAAACGCCTCCGTCCCGCTCCTCAGGGCCGCGGCTACCGCATCCGCAAGCGTGCCAACCACGTGACTCTCTATGTAGACACAATCGATAAAGACACTAAAACCAACGACTGAGACAATGGGACAGAAAGTAAATCCGATTAGCAACCGTCTGGGTGTCATCCGCGGATGGGACTCAAATTGGTTTGGAGGCAAAAAGTACGGCGACACCCTGCTTGAGGACTCCAAAATCCGCAAATATCTCAACGTCCGTCTGGCCAAGTCGAGCGTGTCGCGTATTGTCATCGAGCGCACTCTGAAGCTGATCACCATCACCGTATGCACATCGCGTCCGGGTCAGATCATCGGCAAAGGCGGCTCTGAAGTCGACAAGCTCAAGGAAGAGCTCAAGAAGATTACCGACAAGGATGTTCAGATCAACATCTTCGAGGTAAAGCGTCCGGAGCTCGACGCCCAGATCGTGGCAAGCACTGTAGCACGCCAGATTGAAGGCAAGATCGCCTACCGCCGCGCTGTGAAGATGGCTATCGCAGCCACCATGCGCTCGGGTGCTGAAGGCGTTAAGATCCAGGTTTCGGGCCGTCTGAACGGCGCCGAAATGGCTCGTTCTGAAATGTTCAAGGAAGGCCGTACGCCGCTCCATACCCTGCGTGCCGACATCGACTATGCACTTGTCGAGGCTCACACCAAGGTGGGTGTGATCGGCGTGAAGGTTTGGATTTGCCGTGGCGAAATCTATGGCAAGGCTGAACTGGCTCCCAACTTTACCGCAGGCTCGAAAGAAGGCCGTCCCGCCCAGAGCGACCGCGCAGGTCGCGGAGAGCGTCGCGGCGGTTTCCGCAAACCCCGCGCTCCGCGTCAGGGCTAAGAAGCCACACCTGCACCAACAAGCCGGCAAGCGCACGGTCAGCTCCCTTCCCAGGGATGCCTGCCGGGCCGGAGGCCGGGAAGGATGCCCGGGAATCGTTAGCCCGGTGACAGCCGCCCCGACCGACACGCAATGCACCCTCTGCCACGGCTCCACCCACCCCTTCCTCAAGGAGCCGACAGCCTCAGGCCAGCGTCAAAATGATCGACGGGATTCGCCGCATCAGAAGCCGCAGGGCCGCAAGGTAAGGCAGAGCCGATGCACCGGCCTCCCGATCATCAAGGGGAGCGCCACCCCATAAGCCGCGCTTGGAGTTAACTACTCAATTTTCAAAATCGACTAACATCTTTCAAAGAAATGTTACAACCGAAAAAAACCAAATTCCGCAGAGCCCAGAAAGGTCGCGCCAAAGGTAACGCCCAGCGCGGCAACCAGCTCGCCTTCGGTTCGTTCGGCATCAAGACCCTCGAGACCAAATGGATCACCGGTCGCCAGATCGAAGCAGCTCGTGTGGCAGTGACCCGCTACATGCAGCGTCAGGGTCAGCTCTGGATCCGCATCTTCCCCGATAAGCCCATCACCAAAAAACCTCTGGATGTACGTATGGGTAAAGGTAAAGGTAACCCCGAAGGCTTCGTAGCTTCCGTAACTCCCGGCCGCATGATCATCGAGATCGACGGCGTACCTTACGATGTAGCAAAAGAAGCTCTCCGCCTCGGCGCTCAGAAACTCCCCGTGACCACCAAGTTTGTGGTAAGCCGCGATTATGACCCCAGTCTCAACGTGTAATTCCGAAAAGCTATGAAGAAAGAAGAAATCAAAGAGCTCTCAACGGCTGACCTGAAAGAGCGCCTCGCCCAGATGGAGAAAGCTTATCTTCAGCAGAAGGCCAACCACGCCGTGTCGCCCCTTGACAATCCTGCCAAGATTACACTTGACCGCCGCATGATTGCCCGCGTGAAGACCGAACTTCGCGCCCGCGAGCTTAATCAGAAATAAAACCTCAAAACCGCAAACTAAAATGGAAACAAGAAATCTTAGAAAAGAGCGTATTGGGGTTGTGTCGAGCAACAAAGGCGACAAGACCATCACCGTAATGGTGAAATGGAAAGAGAAACACCCCATCTACGGCAAATTCGTCAACAAAACTAAAAAATACCACGCCCACGACGAGAAGAACGAGTGTCAGGTAGGCGACAAAGTGCGCCTGATGGAGACCCGCCCCCTGTCGAAGACCAAGCGCTGGCGTTTAGTAGAAATCATCGAAAAAGTTAAGTAATCATGATACAGACCGAATCCCGTTTAACCGTTGCCGACAACAGCGGAGCCAAAGAGGCGCTGTGTATCCACGTGCTCGGCGGCACTGGTCGCCGTTATGCCTCGGTGGGCGACATCATCGTAGTATCGGTGAAAAGTACTATCCCCTCGTCCGACGTCAAGAAGGGCACTGTATCGAAGGCTGTCGTAGTGCGCACCAAGAAAGAAGTGCGCCGTCCGGACGGAAGCTATATCCGCTTCGACGACAACGCCTGCGTGCTGCTTAACAATGCCGGCGAACTTCGCGGCACCCGTATCTTCGGCCCGGTAGCCCGTGAGCTCCGCGCCACCAACATGAAGATTGTGTCGCTCGCACCCGAGGTGCTCTAATTCACCCCAATAGCAAACAGTAAACACTGAAAACCCCAATGAGCAAGACTAACATCAAAAAGGGAGACAACGTTTACGTTCTCGCCGGTGAGGACAAGGGCAAGACTGGCCGCGTGCTGTCGGTTGACGCTGACAAGAACCGCGCCATCGTGGAGGGCATCAACATCGTGTCAAAGAGCACGAAACCTTCTGCCAAGCATCCTCAGGGCGGCATCGTAAAGATGGAAGCTCCTATCAATATCTCGAATCTCGCTTTGATTGATCCCAAGTCGAACAAACCCACCCGCGTGGGTGTCCGCACCAACGAAAAGGGCGAGAAAGTACGTTACGCTAAAAAATCAGGAGAGGAGATTAAATAATGAGCAGCACAACTCTTAAAAAACAGTACGACGAGAAGATCGTCCCCGCACTGACCAAGGAGTTCAACTACACTACTCCGATGCAGGTGCCTCGCCTGAAGAAGATTGTCATCAACGAAGGTCTTGGCGACGCCACTCAGGATAAGAAAATCATCGAGACGGCAATCAACGAGCTGACAGCCATCACAGGCCAGAAAGCAGTTGCCACTCTTTCGAAGAAGGATATCTCCAACTTCAAGGTGCGTAAAAAAATGCCTATCGGCGCACGCGTGACTCTGCGCCGCGAGCGCATGTATGAATTCCTGGAGCGTCTGATCCGTGTCGCTCTGCCCCGTATCCGCGACTTCAAGGGTATCGAAGGCAAGCTCGACGGCCGCGGCAACTATACGCTGGGTATCACCGAGCAGATCATCTTCCCGGAAATCAACATCGACAACATCAGCAAACTGACCGGTATGAACATTACCTTCGTGACTACGGCTAACACCGACGAAGAAGGCTATGCTCTGCTCAAGCAGTTTGGCCTCCCCTTCAAGAAATAATCGCTCAGGCTGATTTTTCTTAAAGCAACTCAACGAAGCCTGCAGGCGCCCGGCGCCCGCAGGCTTCGCTGCGCTTGGGGGTGAGGATTTTTTGAATGTTAAATAAATTTAAGAAAATTCTTTTTGGAGATTATTAGGCTGAAAAAGAAAAAATCCTTATCTTTGCACGAAAATTTGCGGCAACTGCAATGGGTTGAAAGCCAGGACAGTTGCGGAAATGGACATGAAAATGCGCCGGGTCTGCTGTGTGGGCTCGCCGCAATGCAGTGTGAATCAGAGATATAAGTATAATATATTGTTTAACACTTAACAATTCGACATGGCAAAAGAATCAATGAAAGCCCGCGAAGTGAAGCGCGCCAAGCTCGTTGCCAAGTATGCCGCCAAGAAGGCAGCCCTGAAGGAGGCCGGCGACTACGAAGCCCTGCAGCTTCTTCCGAAGAATGCATCGAGCGTACGCCTGCACAACCGTTGCTCCATTACCGGCCGTCCGAAAGGTTACATGCGTCAGTTTGGCATCTCGCGTATTCAGTTCCGCGAAATGGCATCAGCAGGCCTTATCCCCGGTGTGAAGAAAGCAAGCTGGTAAGCCTCACTTAGCGTCAGCTGACCCCAGGCTCGGGGTTGCGCCCGGCCGCGATAGCGGCTGAGAGCAGCAAAAGGCTGCGAGCCACGCCGACGGTCCGCCGGGATAAGCCTCAATCTGCGAGAAACCCCCGGACGGCAACCAGCAGCCCGCGTGCCCGAGAGCCAAACAACATTTTCAAAACATTCAACAAAACAACAATGACAGATCCTATTGCAGATTATCTGACCCGATTGAGGAATGCCATCAAAGCTCAGCACCGCGTGGTTGAGATTCCGGCATCGAACCTCAAAAAGGAAATCACGAAGATTCTCTTCGAACAAGGCTACATTCTCAACTACAAATTCGTAGAAAACGAGACTCCCGCCGGTGCTATCAAAGTTGCCCTCAAGTATGATCCCGTTGACAAGGTCAACGCCATCAAGGGCCTGGTTCGTGCCAGCCGTCCCGGTCTGCGCCAGTACACCGGCTACAAGAATATGCCCCGAGTGCTCAACGGCCTTGGTATCGCCATCCTTTCGACTTCGAAGGGTGTGATGACCAACAAAAAGGCTGCCGAAGAAAAAGTAGGCGGCGAAGTATTGTGTTACGTTTATTAATCTTAAAGGAGGAAACAACATTATGTCACGTATAGGTAAAGCCCCCATCGAGATTCCCGCAGGCGTAACAGTAAAGGTCGACGCCAACAATGTGGTGACTGTAAAAGGTCCCAAAGGTGAACTCTCGCAGGCAGTAAACCCCGAATTCAAAGTAAATGTCGAAGACGGCCATCTGACAGTGGTACGTCCCAGCGACGATCGCGAGCACCGCGCACAGCATGGTCTGTACCGCGCCCTGATCCACAACATGGTGGTAGGCGTATCGACCGGCTACCGTAAGGAGATGGAGCTCGTGGGCGTAGGTTACCGCGCATCGGCCACGGGCCAGGTGCTTGAGCTTTCGCTCGGTTTCTCCCACGCCATCTATATCAAACTCCCCGCCGAAATCAAGGTAGAGGCCAAGAGCGAGCGTAACAAGAACCCGCTGATCATCCTTGAAAGCGATGACAAGCAGCTTCTTGGTCAGGTTTGCGCCAAGATTCGCTCGCTGCGCAAGCCCGAACCCTACAAGGGCAAAGGTATCAAATTTGTCGGCGAAATCATCCGCCGCAAGAGTGGTAAAACGGCTGGTGCCAAATAAAATTAAACAACTATGGTCTCTAAGCAAGAAAGAAGAAATAAGATCAAGGCACGTATCCGCGGCAAAATTTCTGGCACCGCCCAGCGTCCGCGCATGAGCGTGTTCCGCAGCAATAAGCAAATCTATGTTCAACTCGTCGACGACCTGGAAGGGAAGACCCTCGCATCGGCCTCGTCGAAAGGGATTGAAGAAGGCAACAAAACCGAAATCGCCGCAAAGGTGGGCAAAGCCATCGCTGAGAAGGCCCTGGCAGCCGGTCTGACCGAAGTGGTCTTCGACCGTAACGGCTATCTTTTCCACGGCAGAGTAAAATCACTGGCTGACGCTGCTCGCGAAGGCGGACTTAAATTCTAAATCACGATCATGGCAAATAAGAACAATAGAGTAAAATCGACCAACGACATCGAGTTGAAGGACCGTCTGGTGGCCATCAACCGCGTTACGAAGGTGACCAAAGGTGGCCGTACCTTCACTTTTGCCGCAATTGTGGTTGTCGGCAACGAAGACGGTATCGTAGGCTGGGGCCTCGGCAAAGCCAACGAAGTGACCGCAGCCATCGCCAAAGGCGTGGAAGCTGCCAAGAAGAACCTTATCCGTGTGCCGGTACACAAAGGCACAATCCCCCACGAACAGGTGGCTAAATTCGGCGGCTCGCAGGTGCTTCTCAAGCCCGCATCGACCGGTACCGGCGTGAAGGCCGGCGGCGCTATGCGTGCAGTGCTTGAAAGCGTCGGCATCAGCGACGTGCTTGCCAAGTCGAAAGGTTCGTCGAACCCCCACAACCTCGTGAAGGCTACCATCGCAGCTCTCGGCGAAATGCGTTCGCCCGCTCAGGTGGCACAGAACCGCGGCATCTCGGTCAACCAAGTGTTCAACGGTTAATCTCCCACTTTTTTCACATTCCAACAATCGATAAAATGGCACAGATTAAAATAACTCAGACCAAAAGCCGCATCGGCGCTCCTGCCGTGCAGAAACGCACCCTCAACGCCCTCGGCATCAAGAAGATGAACCACACCGTAGTGAAAGAGGACACCCCCTCGATCCTGGGTATGGTAAAGAAAGTTCACCATCTGGTCACCGTAGAGAAAGCCTGACAAGGGCTTGCTCTGGCGGCAACCGGAATGGACCGACGCCGGACCGCTGGCGGTCCGGAATTCATCTTCAATCTGAACAAACAATACAAATTTTTCACGTAACAAATTCACTTCCCACATATCATGGATTTAAGTAATTTGAAACCCGCCGTAGGCTCCACATTCAACTCCAAGCGTGTTGGCCGTGGTCCCGGTTCCGGCAAAGGCGGCACATCAACCCGCGGCCACAAGGGTGCAAAATCGCGCTCGGGCTATTCGCGTAAAATCGGTTTCGAAGGCGGTCAGATGCCCCTTCAGCGTCGCCTCCCCAAATGGGGCTTCAAGAATATGAACCGCGTTGAATACAAAGTAATCAACCTCGATGCCCTGGAAGCTCTGGCCGCAGCCCGCGACCTGGAGAAGATCGGCCTCGACGAGCTTCGCGCTGCCGGTCTAGTAGGCAAGAAGGACCTCGTCAAGGTGCTCGGCAACGGTTCGCTCACCAAGAAGCTCGCAGTGGAAGCCAACGCATTTTCCGCAACTGCCGAAAAAGCCATCGTTGAGGCCGGCGGTTCCATCAACAAAGTGAAATAATTCGATGAAATTTATTCAAACCTTAAAGAATATCTGGACGATTCAGGAGCTTCGTCAGCGACTGACAATCACCGTGCTTCTGGTGCTGGTATATCGTTTGGGCTGTTATGTGGTCCTTCCGGGCATCAATCCCAACGACCTCGACGCCCTTACCTCCTTCACCAACCGCTCCGGCCTGATGCAGCTTCTGGATATGTTCTCGGGCGGCGCCTTCTCTCAGGCGTCGATCTTCGCGCTGGGTATCATGCCCTACATCACAGCTTCGATCGTAATCCAGCTGGCAGGTATGGTGCTCCCTTCGTTCCAGAAGATGCAGCGTGAAGGCGAGAGCGGCCGTCAGAAGCTCAATCAATATACGAGATATCTGACCGTCCTGATTCTGTTAGTCCAGGGACCGGCTTACCTTCTCAACCTCCGCATGCAGGTGATCAACGCAGGCGGTACGGTAGAGATGGGCTTCTGGATGACAGCGTTCCTGACCATCGTGCTGGCTGCAGGATCGATGTTCATCATGTGGCTGGGTGAGCGTATCACTGACCGCGGTATCGGCAACGGTATCTCGTTCATCATCCTCGTGGGTATCATCGCCCGCCTCCCTGTGGCTCTGTTCTATGAATTCACCAGCCGCCTGCCGGGATCGACCGGTTCAGAGGGCGGTTTGATCATGTTCATCGTCGAAGTCATCCTGCTGTTCGCCGTGACAGTCGGCGCTGTGCTGCTTGTACAGGGTACACGCAAAGTGCCCGTGCAGTATGCCAAGCGTATTGTAGGCAACAAGCAGTATGGCGGTGCCCGCCAGTATATCCCTCTGAAGGTGAATGCTGCCGGTGTGATGCCTATCATCTTTGCCCAGGCAATCATGTTCATCCCGCTCACGCTGGCCGGATTCAGCGCCGGCGAAGGCCACGGCTTCTTCGCCACCTTCACCGATATCAACGGATTCTGGTACAACTTTGTATACTTCCTGATGATCGTAGCGTTCACCTACTTCTATACCGCCATCACCGTGCGCCCCACTCAGATGGCTGAAGAGATGAAACGCAACAACGGCTTCATCCCCGGCGTCAAGCCCGGCAAGAAGACGGCCGAATATCTGGAGTCGATTCTCAGCCGAATCACTCTGCCCGGCTCGCTCTTCCTCGGCATCGTGGCCATCCTCCCGGCGTTCGCCCGCAGCTTCGGTATCAGCCAGAACTTCGCCCAGTTCTTCGGCGGCACATCGCTGCTGATTATGGTGGGTGTGGTTCTCGATACTCTCCAGCAGATCGAATCGCACCTGATGATGCACCACTACGACGGCCTGATGAAAGAAGGTAAGATCAAAGGACGTACGACCGGTAGCGCCTATTGATTTTCCACAGATGAACTGAACCCGCGACGTATCAACGACTAACCAACCGATACTACTACGAGATGATTTACCTCAAGACTCCCGATGAGATAGAAAAGATGCGTAAGGCAGCTGATCTGACTTCCCGCGCACTCGGCGAAATGGCCAAGTGGGTGGCTCCGGGTGTCACCACTCATAAGCTCGACTCCATTGCCAAGGAATATATCCTTGACAATGGCGGTCGGCCTACTTGCCTCGGCTACGAGGGTTTCCCCGGGGCCGTGTGCATGGAGGTGAATGAAATTGTGGTCCACGGATTCCCCTCGACGCGTACTCTGCGCGAAGGCGATATTATCGGCCTCGACATTGTGGCCGAGCTCGATGGCTTCAACGGCGATATGTGCTACACGTTCGCCGTAGGTGAGATTGATCCCAAAGTGCGCCAGCTTCTGGTCGACACCAAGGCGTCGCTCTACAAGGGCATCGAGGCCTGCCGCGAAGGGAACCGTATCGGCGACATCGCCAATGCCGTGCAGACGTATTGCGAACACCGCGGATACTCCGTGGTGCGCGAGATGTGCGGTCATGGTATCGGACGGAATATGCATGAAGACCCCGAGGTGCCCAATTATGGCCGTCGTGGCACTGGCCCCGTGATCAAGAACGGGATGTGCCTGTGCATCGAGCCCATGATTAATCTCGGAAGCCGTAACATAGTGATCGAAGCCGACGGATGGACCTGCCGCACCCGCGACCGCAAGCCCTCGGCACACTTCGAACACACGCTCGCCGTGGTCGACGGCAAAGCCGAAATCCTGACAACTTACGACTACGTGGAGCAAGCTCTCGGCGACCGCTTCATCTGAGAATAGCTCCCTGATACGCCCGCTCTCAACCATTAAAACCCATACAATTCAGACAATCTATGGCAAAACAATCGGCAATCGAACAAGACGGCACCATCGTGGAATCGCTCTCCAACGCCATGTTCCGCGTGGAGCTGGAAAACGGCCACGAAATCACCGCCCATATCTCAGGCAAGATGCGTATGCACTACATCAAAATCCTGCCCGGCGATAAGGTGCGTGTAGAAATGTCGCCCTACGACCTGTCAAAAGGCCGTATCGCTTTCCGCTACAAATAATCCCCATCACAATACAAACTGATTTACACCAATGAAAGTTAGAGCCTCAATCAAAAAGCGTTCCGCCGACGACAAGATTGTCCGTCGCAAGGGCCGTCTTTATGTGATCAACAAGAAAAACCCCAAAAACAAACAGCGTCAGGGATAAATCGCACTCTTACCCGGCTCCAACCCCCGGTTGCCTATTAGCTCCCGTCAGGATATAGGCTCCGGCAGCCCGACCTGTAAGGTCGGCCCGGACCCATGGGGCGCCAATGCAACCAAAGCCGGCCAGCGAATCCGCATCCCGACACTAATTTCATTCAGAGATAACTAAAAAAGCTTTTTATGGCAGTAAGAATCGTGGGAGTTGACCTCCCCCAGAACAAACGAGGCGAAATCGCCTTGACCTATATCTTCGGCATCGGCCGAAGCGCCGCAAAGACCATCCTGGAGAAAGCCGGCGTTGATGTCAGCATCAAGGTACAGGACTGGACCGATGCTCAGGCAGCTAAGGTTCGTGAAGTAATCCAGGAGAACTATAAGGTTGAAGGTGACCTGCGCAGCGAAAACCAGCTTAACATCAAGCGATTGATGGATATCGGCTGCTACCGCGGTATCCGCCACCGCAACGGCCTTCCCGTTCGCGGTCAGAGCACCAAAAATAATGCCCGCACCCGTAAGGGCCGCAAAAAAACAGTCGCTAACAAGAAAAAGGCAACGAAATAATCTTCGTGACCCCGAATCAAATTTTTTAGCAATATGGCAAAGAAAACAGTCGCAGCTAAAAAGAGAAACGTCAAGGTTGACGCACTTGGTCAGCTCCACGTTCACTCTTCCTTCAACAATATCATCGTATGCTTAGCCAATAGCGAAGGCCAGGTGATCTCCTGGTCGAGCGCCGGCAAAATGGGCTTCCGTGGCTCGAAGAAGAACACTCCTTACGCAGCCCAGATGGCAGCACAGGATTGCGGTAAAGTAGCCTATGACCTCGGCCTCCGCAAAGTGAAGGCTTATGTAAAAGGTCCCGGCAACGGTCGCGAGAGCGCTATCCGCACCGTGCACGGAATGGGTATCGAAGTGACCGAAATCATCGACGTTACTCCGCTTCCTCACAACGGTTGCCGTCCCCCGAAACGCCGTCGCGTCTGATCAGCAGCTGACCCCGGGTCAGCCCACAGGCTCCGCTTAATCTTAAGTAACCCGCCGGGACACACAGCCGCATGCCGTCGGCATCGGCCGCGACCAGATCAATGGGGATTCAGCGCGGAGAGTGCCCCAGGCCTATAAGGCCAAGGCCCGTCCGCCAGGTTCGGAAAGCCCCGGCAAACATTAAAATTTTAAATTTAAGACTTAACAAATGGCTAGATATACAGGTCCCAAGACCAAAATCGCCCGCAAATTCGGCGAACCTATCTTCGGTGAAGATAAGATTCTCGCCAACCGCAACTTCCCTCCCGGTCAGCACGGCCAGAACCGCCGTCGCAAAACCTCGGAGTATGGCACTCAGCTTCGTGAAAAACAGAAGGCTAAATACACCTACGGTGTGCTGGAGCGTCAGTTCCGCAACCTCTTCGAGAAAGCATCCTCGATGAAAGGTATTACCGGTGAGATCCTTCTGCAGCTTCTCGAAGGCCGTCTCGACAATGTAGTTTACCGTCTGGGTATCGCCCCCACCCGCGCAGCAGCCCGTCAGCTCGTGCTCCACAAGCATGTGACTGTCAACGGCAAGGTGGTTAACATCCCCTCGTATGCCGTAGTAGCCGGCGATGTGGTAGGCGTACGCGAAAAATCAAAATCGCTTGAAGTCATCGGCGACTCGCTGGCCGGCTTCAACCACAGCAAATATCCCTGGCTCGAATGGGACGAATCAACCAAGAGCGGCAAGCTCCTGCACGTACCCACCCGCGAGGATATCCCCGAAAATATCAAGGAGCAGCTTATCGTCGAGTTGTATTCTAAATAATAATTAACACACTAAGATCCATGGCTATTTTAGCATTCCAAAAACCCGATAAGGTTGTGATGTTAGAAGCTAACAACTTCTACGGCAAATTCGAGTTCAAGCCCTTGGAGCCCGGCTATGGTATCACTATCGGTAACGCACTGCGTCGCGTTTTGCTCTCGTCGCTCGAAGGCTATGCCATCTGTGCAATCAAAATCGACGGCGTGAAGCACGAATTTGATACCATCCCCGGCGTAAAAGAGGATGTGACCAACATTATCCTCAATCTCAAGAAGGTAGATCTCAAGCAGGTGACCGAAGATGCCGAGACGGAGAAAGCTACCATCAACGTATCGGGTCAGGAGGTGTTCAAAGCCGGTGACATTGGCAAAGCCCTCACGGGCTTCGAGGTGCTCAACCCCGACGAAGTCATTTGTCATTTGGATCCCGACGCCGGTTTCAACATCGAGGTGACCATCAACAAAGGTCGCGGCTGGGTTCCCGCCGATGAGAATCAGGTCGACATCCAGGATATTCAGACTCTGGCTATCGACTCGATCTACACCCCGATCAAAAACGTCAAGTACGCTGTTGAAAACTTCCGCGTCGACCAGAAGACCGACTACGAAAAGCTTGTCATTGAAATCACAACCAATGGTTCGATCCTTCCGAAAGAAGCCCTCAAGGAAGCAGCCAAGATTCTGATTTATCATCTGAATCTGCTCTCCGACGAGCGCATCACCATCGAGACCACCAACACGGAGGCCACTGAAGAGTTCGACGAAGAAATCCTCCACATGCGCCAGCTGCTCAAGACCAAGCTGGTGGATATGGACCTCTCCGTACGCGCCCTCAACTGCCTCAAGAGTGCTGAGGTCGAGACCCTTGGCGAACTGGTTGTCTTCAATAAGACAGACCTCCTCAAATTCCGCAACTTCGGTAAGAAATCGCTCACCGAGCTCGACGAGCTCCTGGCGAACCTCAACCTTTCGTTCGGAATGGATATTTCAAAGTATAAATTAGACAAAGAGTAAATACAACGATGAGACACAATAAATCTTTCAATCATCTTTCGCGTAAGAAAGCTCACCGCGACGCCTTACTCGCCAACATGACTATCTCGCTGATCAAGCATAAGAGAATCTTCACCACGCTGGCAAAAGCAAAGGCACTCCGCGTTTACGCCGAGCCGCTGATCAACCGCGCGAAAAACGACAATATGGCCAACCGCCGCCTCGTCTTCTCCTATCTGCAGAACAAAGAGGCCGTCACCGAGCTTTTCCGCGAAATCTCGCAGAAAATCGCCGAGCGTCCCGGTGGTTACACCCGCATCCTAAAGACCGGCAACCGTCTGGGCGACAACGCCAAGACCTGCTTCATCGAGCTGGTTGATTACAACGAAGCCATGCTCAAGACCAAGGAAGCCAAGAAGTCGACCCGCACCCGCCGCAGCAAAAAGACCGCTCCCAAGGCCGAGGCTCCCGCAGCTGAAGCTCCTGCAGCCGAAGCTCCCGCAGCTGAAGCTCCCGCAGCAGAATAATTCCTGCACAAGGATTAAAATAAATGCCATCCGCAAAGCCGCCCCTGAGGGCATGGCCATGCGGATGGCGTTTGTTTGGTGCCGATTCGAGCTTTCGAATGGTTCGGCCGCTCGTTTTAGCATAATTTATAGCCGAGGGAGTGAAAAATTTTTTGGAAATTTTGTAACTTTGTGGCGGTAAAAAGCGCCATGGCTCCAAAGGCGCCCAAAGGCTTGAAATCAGGCAATTATTCTAACAACTATAACCCAAATAAAAGCTTTAAAGGCAATTTTATTATGAAAATTGAAAAAATTATCGGCCGTCAAGTGCTCGACTCCCGTGGTAACCCCACCGTTGAAGTAGACGTAACCCTCGAAAGCGGTGCTTTCGGCCGCGCATCCGTTCCCTCGGGTGCCTCCACCGGCGTAAACGAAGCTCTCGAGCTCCGCGACGGCGACAAGACCCACTACATGGGCAAAGGTGTGCTCAAAGCAGTAGCCAATGTCAATGGCCCCATCGCTGAAGCCCTCAAAGGTATGAACGCTCTGGATCAGATCGCCATCGACGAGAAGATGCTCGCCCTCGACGGCACCGACACCAAGAGCAATCTCGGCGCTAACGCCATCCTCGGCGTTTCGCTTGCTGTTGCCAAGGCTGCAGCCGACTATCTCGACCTCCCCCTGTACAAGTACATCGGCGGTTGCAACACCTACGTGCTCCCCGTGCCCATGATGAACATCATCAACGGCGGTGCTCACTCCGACGCTCCCATCTGCTTCCAAGAATTCATGATTCGCCCCATCGGCGCTACCTCGTTCACTGAAGGCATCCGCATGGGTACCGAAGTGTTCCACAACCTGAAGAAAGTGCTCAAAGAGCGCAACCTCTCTACCGCTGTCGGCGACGAAGGCGGCTTCGCTCCCAACCTCGACGGTACCGAAGATGCCCTCCAGGTAATCATCAAGGCCATTGAGCTCGCCGGCTACGTACCCGGTAAGGACGTTACCATCGGTCTCGACTGCGCATCGTCGGAATTCTACAAAGACGGTCTTTACGACTACACCTGGAAGCAGGGTGCCAACGCTCCCAAGCTCACCTCGAAAGAGCAGGCTGAGTTCCTCAAGACCCTCGTTGAGAAATACCCCATCGATTCGATCGAAGACGGTATGGCAGAAAACGACTGGGAAGGCTGGAAGATCCTGACCGACCTCATCGGCAAGCAGTGCCAGCTCGTCGGCGACGACCTGTTCGTAACCAACGTGAAATATCTCAAACGCGGTATCGAAGAAGGCTGCGCCAACTCGATCCTCGTTAAGGTTAACCAGATCGGCTCGCTCACCGAGACCCTCCGCGCCGTAGAGCTCGCTCAGCGCAACGGTTACACCGCAGTGATCTCCCACCGTTCGGGCGAAACAGAGGATGCCACTATCGCCGACATCGCAGTTGCCACCAACGCCGGCCAGATCAAGACCGGTTCGGCTTCGCGTTCCGACCGTATGGCCAAATACAACCAGCTCCTCCGCATCGAAGAGCAGCTCGGTGCAGCCGCTCAGTACGGCTACGGCAAAAAGACCAAACGCGCTGAATAATTCAGAGCGCGGAAGAGGCGCCGGCAGCAGGGTGATACCCTGACTGCCAGCCGCCACCTTCACGGCATGAGATAATATAAATCGGCCGATGCAATCCACAACCCGGGATTGCGTCGGCCGATTGCCTTTTAGAGGTAATATTCAGTAGAAATGGGGAGCTATTTGTGGATGGCTGTTTGTGGATGGATGTTTTGGCGGGCTATTTGACCAGACGGACCAGACGGATCCCTTCGGCGCGGTGGCGGGCGATGTATTCGGGGATGGTCAGCGGGTCGAGGATTACTTTGCCTGCGCTTGAGGAGGCATGAATCAGTCGCGGACGCCCATCAACTATTTTTACGATTCCCATGTGGCTGACATCCAGCCCTTTGGCGGAGGTGGTGAAAAGCACTACGTCGCCATTGCGGACTACGCTCATCAGTCGCTTGTCTTTTGCCTGCCCGGCTTTGACCACCGGGTAGCGATGGTTGCTGTAGCCCGACTCAGCCCGGCGGATAGCGTCGAAATTAAGCGAATCGGCCAGAGCAGGGTAGAGGTCGCGGTGGGCCGACATGAAATCGAGCGTCTTGACATTGTGGCGTGCGCCGTCGACGTCAGCGGTCACCTCGCGCAGATTGCCGCGCGCGGAATTGTCGACAATCCATTCGCTGGCGTAGTGCAGCCGCGAACCGTACCCTTTGTTATTGCCGCCGCGATAGCGGAGGTCGCCGAGGTAGTATGTGAAATCGCGCCATGAGCGGCGGTAATGGTCGGCTGTGGCTGCCAGTGCAAGCACTGTCTCTACGAAAGTGGTGCAGTCGAGGCTGTCGAGATTGACAGTGAGCATCTCGGGCTCGTGCGGGTGGCCGTCGAGAGTGGCTGCGCCGTAGGGAGTGCCGATCAGTTGCTCGGCGATACGCACGATGTTGCCTGCGTTCTGCTGCTTGCATTCTTCAATGAGGATGTTGGTGATACGCGTGGTATCGGCCGCAAGATTATGAAACCGCACACCCAGGGCGACACCTTCAGTGGCGGCATGGGCGGAAACATTATTGCTCTCGGAGGCAACGTCAGCGGCTGAGACGGCCGGTGTGCCCGTGAAGAGCGTGCCGGCAAGAATTGCCGCAGCAATCGCTACATTATATAATGTCGATGAGATTTTCATTTTGTGAGATAGGTTTTCAGGCTTTTCTCGAATTTTTGCCCGGGAATCGGGACAACGTTCGGGATTTCCAATGAGATTGTCGGCAGGCATTCCATTGCTTTTTGCGAAGGTAAGGTTTTTTATCGGGAAATCTGCAAAGTCCTGAGGAATTTTGCTCGTGAATCGGAGATTTTCTTCTGTGACATAGAAAGTCATCTAAATTGAGATGGGATAGGGGCTTAGGGCTTTTGAGAGCGGTTGGCCGGTTGGAAAATTATGCTGAAAAACATATTTTTCGCAATTTTTTTGCTGAAATATTTGCACGGTTCAAAAACATTGCCTACCTTTGCACTCGCTTTCGGGGACGGAGGTCCTCCTTCCGGAGCTCGCAAGAGCGGCGGAAGAAAAGAGAGTAAAAATGGCAAAAAAAGTTGCAAGTTTGAAATCTTCTTCGTAACTTTGCAAAGTTTTTTCGCCCCTCCTGAACAACGGGGGTCCCGGAATAGAACATTGAAAGATTTACAATAGACTGAATTTCAAGAGTAGTACAAGAGCAAAAAAGGAACATTGTAACTGAC
>ERZ808037.749-NODE-749-length-26418-cov-8.222391_pt1 | contig 26418 bp, 26 predicted proteins | sample MGYA00380190_ERZ808037 | MGnify/ENA primary metagenome ERZ808037 (study PRJEB31490, sample SAMN06133399) | mouse gut metagenome | isolation source: J9 | host: mice | place: China: Chengdu | collected 2015-05 ...
CCATGGGCCCCAACGTGGCCGGCGTCATCGGCTCCGCCATCGCGGCGGGCTTCCTGCTGGCCGTGTTCGGCTGATTTCCCCGCTTTTAGGCCCCCATCCAACCGGATGGGGGCTTTTCTTTTCCCGCAAACTGTGCTATAATCCCCTCAAAAGGAGGGGAGGGCCATGACTCCTCAGCAGCAACTGCAACAATGGATCACGGACAGCGACAACATCGTCTTTTTCGGCGGGGCGGGGGTGTCTACCGAGAGCGGCATTCCGGACTTCCGCAGCGTGGACGGCCTGTACAATCAGAAATATGACCAGCCGCCGGAGACCATTCTTAGCCACACCTACTTCCAGGCCCGGACGGAGGACTTTTACCGCTTCTACCGGGACAAGATGCTGTGCCTGGACGCCAAGCCCAACGCCGCCCACAAAAAGCTGGCGGAGCTGGAGCAGGCGGGCAAGCTGAAGGCGGTGGTGACCCAGAACATCGACGGCCTCCACCAGGCGGCGGGCAGCCAGACGGTGTACGAGCTCCACGGCTCCGTCCACCGGAACTACTGCACCAAGTGCCGGGCTTTCTACGGCGTGGACTTCATCGCCGGCAGCCAGGGCGTGCCCCGGTGCCCCGTGTGCGGCGGGCTGGTGAAGCCCGACGTGGTGCTCTACGAGGAGGGGCTGGATCAGGACACCATCGAGGGGGCGGTGCTGGCCATCAGCCGGGCGGACGTGCTCATTGTGGGGGGCACCTCCCTGGTGGTGTATCCGGCGGCGGGGCTGATCAACTACTACCGGGGAAGCAAGCTGGCCCTCATCAACCGGGATCCTACCCCCTATGACGGGCAGGCGGATCTGGTGATCCACGCCTCCATCGGCGCGGTGCTGGGGGGGATTCGGCTGTGAGAGACCAGCGAGTGGCCCGGGCCATGCCGGTGCTGGCGGCCCTGGGCAAGTCCGTGTGCTACCTGGCCCTGTTCGTCGGGATGCAGGTGGCCATCATGCTGCCGGAGTCGGTGTACATCGGCGTGCTGGCCGCCCTGGGGGGCGACGTGGACGAGCTGTATGACCAGCTCCTGGCCAACACCATGACCTACACCATGATCTCCGGTCTGCTGACCATCGCAATTGTCATCGCCTTTTACCGCTTGCGCCGCAAGCCCATGGCGGAGGCGCTTTGGCTCCGGGGGGTGGACGGCGCCACCCTGCTGACGGGTGCAGCCCTGGCCCCGGCGCTGTACCTGATCGTGAGCGGGGCGCTGGCCCTGCTGCCGGAGGCGTGGCTGGAGAGCTACAACGAGGCCGCCGCCGGTATAGACAGCGGCACCTTCACCGGGGTGCTGGCGGTGGCGGTGGTGGCCCCGGTGGTGGAGGAGCTCATCTTCCGGGGGCTGATGCTGAACCGGCTGAGCCGGGTGATGCCCGGGTGGCTGGCGGCGGTGCTGTCCTCTGCCGCCTTTGGGGTGTGCCACGGGCACCCGGTCTGGTTTGCCTACGCCTTTGTGCTGGGGGCTTTCTTCGCCTTCCTGGATCTGCGGGCGCAGTCCATCCTGCCCTCCATCCTGGGCCATATTGCCTTTAACGCCATCAGTCAGATCTTGTCCTTTGTGCCGGAGACGGAGTCAGGGGCGGAATTGACCCTGGCCATGGGGATCCTGCTGGTGATCGCCATGGTGGCCCCCATCCTGAATCGGAAGGGTGTAGCGGCCCTGTTCCGGCGCAGACCCAGGCAAGCGGCCCTGCCCGCTCCGGACTGGGACCTGCCTACCCAACCGGGAACCTATGAATACGACCCCTGGGACGAATAATTGCGGAACCGTCCGCAAGGGGCGCATCGGGTGTGTTGCCTGGACTTTATCGAATAACAATAAAAAATACTTGACAAACGATATTATCTGTGATATGCTCCGTGGCAAGAGGTGGTTGACATGGAGCGAACTTCCGTGCAGAAGCTGGCCCGGGTGTTGCGGGTGCTGGTGGTTATCACATTTGTGTGCAACCTAATTGCGCTGTTTTTGGTGCCCACTTTGGCGGCCATGTTCACGGAGAACCGCTGGGACGGCCAGACCATAGAGCGGCTTATGGCCGGAGAGCGCGTAGAGTTTTGGTTGAGCTTTACCGTTCATGCCTGGAATCCGGTTGTCTGGATGCTGGCGCTGACGGCTGACGACCTGTATTGGCCGGTGCTGACGCTGTTCCTGCTGTCCTGCGGCGTATGCACTGCTATCGTCCTCTGGCAGGCCAAGCGGGTGCTGGGCACCATCTTGAAGGGCGACCCCTTTGTAATGGACAATGCGAAAAGCCTGAAACGGGCGGCGGTGTGCTGTTTTCTCATTTCTTTGGCGGCATTTCTGCGGTTGATTTGGGGATTTGTCACTTATCGAAGCATTTTACCGCTGCTCAGCTACAACGCCCTGTTCGTCCCCATCTTCCTCATGGGCGGGCTGTTGTTCCTGGTCATGTCCGCCCTGTTCCGTCAGGCCGCTGAGCTGAAGGCGGAAAACGACCTGACGATTTAGGGGGCGGGGCGTATGGCAATTATGGTCAACCTGGATGTGATGATGGCACGCCGGAAGATGTCCCTGGGGGAACTGTCCCAGCGGGTGGACGTCACCATGGCCAACCTGTCCATTTTGAAGAACAACAAGGCCAAGGCGGTGCGCTTTTCCACGTTGGCCGCCATCTGCAAGGCCCTGGACTGCCAGCCGGGGGACATTTTGGAGTTTGTCCCCGACGGGGAGGACGGAAAAGGAGGTACTTGTACTTAATATGTTTGGACCCTACTGGATGAATGTTTGGAGCCTGCTGCTGGGACTGGCGGCATGGGGGTTGGGACTTGTAGCGCTGTTGCTGAGATGGGGCAGCGGCTCCGCCCGGTGGTGTACACCGGGGAGCTTGGCCGCCTGTGCCCTCTCCTTGTGCCTGGAGATATTTAACTTTGCCCGCTTGGCGGATATTGGGGATACCTCCGCATTCCTGGACACGGCCAACGCAGTCCGTTTAGCTGCGGGGGTTCTGGTGGCGGTGACACTGGTTTTGAACGTTGCGGCGCTAATTGTCCGCCCCAGAGGACGGGACGCTGGAGTAAGCTGACAGGTAGATGAAAACAAGCCGCATGACCGCCTCCGGCCATGGAGGCAATCCCCGCAGCCCAATTTTAGAGAGGAGAACCTACAATGAAACGCTTTTTCACCCTTGCCCTGCTTGTATGTACGGCATTGCTCGCCCTGTCCGGCTGCAAAGACGGCGGAGGAGAGAAGATCGACTACAATTTGGTGTTCGTCAACGACTCGGACGCGAAAATCGTGGCGGTGGCGGCAGAATTCCAGGATCAGAACATGGGAAGCCAGAACGCCAACAGCTCCCCCTTGAAGCGGGGGGAGAGCTTCGGCTTCGAGGCAGGGGAGTACCCGGTGACGGTGTATGCGTTCGACAGGCCCGTTTACGACGTTTCGGATGGTGCGCTGGCTGAACTCACCATCCAGTCGCCCCCGCCTGAGGGGGAGCGGTGGTATGTCATAGCCCGGGACGGGGCGGGGGGCCTGGAGCTCACCGTGGACACCCGGTGGCCGGAAGGGGTGTGAATGGGACCGCAGAAGGAAACAGGACAATAAACCTTCAGTTGGAGGGAAACCTGCTGTGAAAAAATGGATATTTTGGACCGTCATGTGTGTTGTCTCGTTGCTGAACGGAGGCTTTTTCGGCGGGGCCTCGTTTCAAGCAATGCGGCAGGGGCTGGACGGAGTGGATAACCAGGCCGCGTTGATTTTCATCCCGTTTCTTTGGGTGGTCGCGGCGTTCGTACTCATTTTGCTCAATGGGTATACGTTGATTCGGGGCGTTAGCATCAAGCGGGAGCAAATCATCTGCCTGACGGACGTATTCCGCCTGTCCGGACTTTCCGGGAGGGCCAAGGCAGGCAGAATCACGTTTATCGTGGCGGCGATCTTGCTTATGCTGTTTGGGTACGGCCTTTTCGCGGGGGAAGCCCTGTGGGCTGTCGCCTACGCGCTTTCAGGCGGGGCGCTGCTCCTGTTCCTGTACGCCTGGCAGGGTGCGGCAATACGGGGAGCGGGCGGCTGAGCCTTGCATTTTCCCCGGTTTGGCGGTATAATGGAGCCAAATCAAGGAAAAGAGGTGCGGCCATGATCCCGTCGGAGCGTCAATTTCACATCAACTGCAAGGCCGGGGACGTGGGGCGGTACTGCATCCTCCCCGGGGATCCGGGGCGGTGCGAGAAGATCGCCCAGTACTTCGACAACCCCGCCCACGTCACCACCAACCGGGAGTACGTCACCTATACCGGCACTCTGCTGGGCGAGCAGGTGAGCGTCACCTCCACCGGTATCGGCGGGCCCTCCGCCGCCATCGCCATGGAGGAGCTGGCCAACATTGGGGCGGACACCTTTATCCGGGTAGGCACCTGCGGTGGTATCAAGCTGGATGTGTCCAGCGGCGACCTTGTGGTGGCCACCGGAGCCGTCCGTATGGAGGGGGCCAGCCGGGAGTATGCCCCCATCGAGTTCCCCGCGGTGCCGGACTACGAGGTGCTCACCGCCCTGGTGGATGCGGCCAAGGCATCGGGCCGCCGGTGGCACGCCGGGGTGGTGCAGTGCAAGGACTCCTTCTATGGCCAGCACTCCCCCCAGGTGATGCCAGTGTCCTACGAACTGCTCAACAAGTGGGAGGCGTGGAAGCGGCTGGGCGTGTTGGCCTCCGAGATGGAGAGCGCGGCGCTGTTCACCGTGGCCGCCCACCGGGGGGTGCGGTGTGGCTCCGCCTTCCACGTGATTTGGAACCAGGAGCGCAACGCCGCCGGCCTGGATCAGACCCGGGATGAGGACACCGATTCCGCCATCCGGGTGGGGATTGAGGCGGTGAAGCTGCTCATCGCCCGGGATCGGGAGAAGTAGATCTGACAAGTTACCAGACGCCCGGGGCAAGGCCATGGCCTTGCCCCGGGCGTTGCTGTCACTTCAGGCCAGCCAGCACTGATCCGATATCCCCGTCGATACACAGGGAGCGCCCCCGCAGCTCCCGGGGGACGGCGGTCTGCTGTTTGTTAGATGATGCGGTTGATGATGCCCAGGGCCACGCCGTTCTTTTCGTCTACCCGGGTGACGGTGAGGTTGACGGTGTCCTTCCGGCTGGGCATACGCATATCGCGGCACTCATGGGAAACCGCGTTCACGCCGATGTCGAGCCGGATGAAGAACGAGCCTTTGTTGATGCCCGTCACCTCACCCACATACCGCCCATTGCGCTGGCACAGGTGGAGATTGTCCGCCTCCTTCCCGAAAACATCCCTGGCATCCACCCGGATCGCCACATCGCCGCCGCTGGTGCGCTCGCTCTTGGTCACCCGTAGCCTCCAAAGTACCGAAACGCATTCTGCCGGCTACCTATGTAGATCCGTGGACGGTTTTCATTTTCTGACCTGTTCACATTGATAGTGGTGCAGTTGCCTGTGTCCGCTAAATCCCGCCGCGGCGGCCATCATGTCCGGCTGAGCTATGCGGTGGAGCAGCTCCAGTATCAGCACCGCGTCATCGTCGCTGAGCTGACGCAGCGCTTGGATTGCCTCCAGCACAACTGGCGAATCATGTTTTCCATCGTCAAAGAACTCGGCAACCGTTGCTTTCCCTGCCGGAGCACGGCTTTTTACTGGAAAAACGGGGCGTCCAGCTTCGGGCCCAGTGTGAGGTTCGGGAGGAGCTCCCCGTAACCCCAGACCCGCTCCCCGCGCTGCGTGATCGCCTGCTGTCACAGGGGCCGCAGGAGCTGTGGGCGGATGAGGGGGAGGAGGGTGTCCCAATTGCCGGGCTCCGCCTGCTGCGGTATGGGGACCAGGTTCTGCTGAGCGGCGCATTCCCTCTCTCAAAGGATTGCCGTGCGGAGCTGCCCAGCCTGGAGGCGCGGCTGGGCCGTTGCCGGAGCTTCTTTCCCAAAAACCAGATGCCGTCCCAGCTGCCTCCCAAGGCGCCGGAGTTGCCGGAGGCGTCCGCTGCCTCAAGCGGTCGGAGGCTGATGAGCACAGGAGTTGTCACCTTGAACACCGGCCTCCATCTACAGGAGGGAAATATTCTCAGCTCCGACGAGATTGCCCATGAGCTGGGGCCAGGTACTGTTTTCGTGGAATTCGGCATTGAAAACATCTATCCTGCCCCCGGAACGGACCGCAATTACACCGACCTTCTGTTGGGTGACGCCTCCCTGTTCGATCAGGCCAGCGGCACCTATGACTGCGGCTTCGACCAGGGCGTAAGGGTTCATCCGGAGAAGGGGACCTTTGAATTGGCCGTCCGGCTGAAGGGTGAGCTGCGCCAGTCCACCCTGCGGCTGCGCTGGTTCGCCTGGCGGCCGGGTGAAGATGCGGGCCCCGGCGTCCAGGCCGGCACACTGCTGCGGCTGGAGCCGGACATCGCGCATATTGCCCCGGGCGGAATGATCGATTTTGTCCCCGTTTTTGCCAAAGGAACCGGGATGCCCTGTGACTTTATTGTCCAGGACAAGCACTCTGGAACCATTACGCCCAACGGCATCTACACCGCGCCCAAAAAGGAGGGCCTCTATCAGATCTGTGCTCAGATCAGAGACATGCCGGAAACCAGGGTGAGCGCCTTTGTCATTGTGCGCACGCCCGCGGAGGAAGCGGCAGATGCAGCGGGCACTCTTTGATTCCCTGCACACCCTCCGTCTGGAACGGGAGAGCAAAAATGGCTGCGTAGAGCTCTGTCGGGCGCCGGACGGGACCCGCTGGGCAAAGCTCCGCTTAACCGTCCCCGCCTGCCAGTGCGAATGTCTGGCCGCGCTGGGGGAAAATGTCCCGGTCCGGCTGGAAAACGGTGTGCTGGAGCTGCTGCTGCCCTGGAGAGAGGGCCTACCCCTTCGCCAATGGCTCCACGATGAGAACCCCACCCTGGGACAGCGGCGGGACGCCTGCCTGGCTCTGCTGGAGCAACAGCTGGAGCTTCGGGGCAGACTGCCGTTCTGCCTGACGATACTGGCCGCGGCGCCGGAAAATCTGGTAAATAGCGGAACGGGGCTGCTCCTGCAATACGTTCCGGACCTCTGGGAGTGGGAACCGGGCATGACGGAGGCGCAGGCCGTCTGCGCTCTGGCGGACGTAATTTTCGAGGTGCTGGTGGCGGAGGCGGACTGGGGCCCCCGAGGACAGCCCCCGGCGGAGGTTCGGCTGCTGCGTCTCCGGCGGAGCCAGGGAGGTTACACCGGGTGGGGCCAGCTCCAGCGGGATCTGTCCGCAGTTCCGGACGCTCCGCCCCGGGTGGGCGCCATTGTGCGCAGCGGTGCGCGGCGCGTGAGGGACAGGCTGTACCGCATGGAGCCTTTTCTCCTGCGGGCGCTGGCGGCTTTGCTGTTTGCCGCCGCGCTGCTCTCCCTGGCCATGGCGTACCGCTGGCGGGCAGGTGAGGAGCCGAATGCCTGGCCGGGTATGCCCCAGGTTGGCGATCAGGATCTGCGGGACGGGGAGGACAGCGGATGAGCGCTCAGATATTCACATGGCTGCGCCAAAAGCGCCGTGTGCTGATCCGGGAGCTGGTTCTTGTGGCCTGCGCGCTGGCGCTGGGCCTGGGCTACAGCCTCTGGCGGTCAGACACTTACCTGCCGTCCATTGACGGCAACATCTACTCCATGCTGGCCCTGGATGATTCCCTGCTCATGGTGCTCTCCCAGGGGAACCGCAACAGCCTGGTCCGCATCAGCCACACCGGAGCGCTGCTCAATTACATGGACACCATTCAGGGTCAGGCTTTTCAGTACCTGGAATCAGACGGCGAGACGGTCTATGCCATCCTGTCCTACGAAAAAAACGGGGCGGCCTGGCAGCGGCTGGTCGCGCTCTCGCTGAAGCAGGCGGCTATGCGGGCCGAGCCTCTGGCCGAGCTGGCCGGGCTGCGCAGCGCTCCGGCAGATGTGGTGTGGAGGCAGCTTTATTTGCCGTCGGAGGATGAAAGCGCCCCGACCTTGAAGCTGGCCGGCCTGGACAGCCGGGGACAGAGCTATCTGGCCCGCTGGGATATGGCCACCGGTCAAGCGGAGGTCCAGCGGATCTTGCCGGAGGAACCGGTCCTGTTTCTCAAATATGTGGCGGAGGACCACTATGTCTGGGTCAGCCGGAACAAGGAGGTTGGGCAGAAGGTCGGCGGAATCTGGCAGCGGGACATTCTGTCCGGGGCGTCTCATACGCCGCTGCACATTTCCACCTGCGGCACACGCTGTTTCATCTCCGACAGCGTAAGCGGAGACATTTTTCAGATATTTCCGAATGGAAGCTCCGCCCTTTTCCGCCGGGGCACCGATGGGATTGGCACCTCCGGTTTCCAATACCGGCAACTGGAAATTTACACCACGTATCTGTCGCCGGAGCGCGAGACCAGGGTTGTGGGGCTGTGCGCCGGTGAACACGGCAGTGTGATTACCGGCGAGGACTGGAACATTTCCGAGCTGCGCCCGGGCGTTCTCCGCCTGCTGATGATTTGGCGGCATGGGTGGCTGGCGGCCGCCGTGTGTTGGGCCATACTCGCTGCATTTGTGGAGGCGGTTCATGGGATCTTGCGCTCTCCCCGCCTGTCTGTCCGCCTGCTGTTGTGCGAAGTGATGATTGCCGCGTTCCTGCTCACCGCCGTCACCGCGGTGCAGTACCGCTCCTTCCAGCAGACCATACGGGAGGAGGCCTATCAAAAGCTTCGGCTGATAGGGGGCAGTCTGGCGTCGGCGCTGGCCTCTGGGGAGCCCGGCGAATCGCCGGAGGCTGCCATCCAAGAGCTGGAATGGTATATGAGCGCGGCAGCGGACAGCGGAGAACAGGAGTATGCCGTATGTGCGGTCTGGGACACGGAGAACGGGCCGATCATCGCTTCAGACAGTGCGGTGCCGGACGGCTATCTGCTGGAGGACGTCAAGTCCAGAGGGTATTTTTCCGCTGTTTCCCAGGTCCTTCACAGCGGTGTCTCCTCCTTGGAGCGCGTTCAGACCGACATCAGCTTTGACTATGTATACGCCCAGCCCTTCCTTCAGGGCGGCCGGTCCGGCTGTGTGGCGGTGTCGCAGAGCGAGGATTCCGTGCTGGCCGGACGGCTCCAATTTTTCCGGAGTCTGCTGCCCATTCTGGCCGCCTGCCCGCCCCTGTTTCTGCTTCTGGCTTGGATCACCCGGCGGCTGCTCAGCCCCCTGGACGAGATCCAGCGGGCGCTGGAGGAGTTTTACACCTGCGGAAGCGGTGGCCAGATGTGCTTGGAGGGAATGCCTCGCACCGAGCTCTATGAGGTGGGGCGGGTGTTTAACCAGCTCTCCGTACAGACCAGGGTGCAGCTCAATGAGCTGCACACCATCAACGATTCCTATGTACGTCTGGTGCCCGACTGCCTGCTGGGTATGCTGCGCAAGCGAGGCGTTACCCAGCTGGAGGCCGGCGACCACACCCCGGTGGACGGCGCCCTGCTGATCTTGATCCCCAGGGATTTTTCCGCCAACTGGGAGAATTTGGACCGTTTGACCCGGCTGACAGCGGATCACATCGCGGAATCAGGCGGTATGCTGGTGGACTATGATGAGGGCCTGAACGCGTTGGTTTCCCTGTTTCCCCAGACGGAGGGTGCCCGCGCCTGTGCGCTGGCCTGCCTGGAGCGGCTGGAACAGCAGGGCGTGCCGGTTATGGCCGCTGTTCTGAAGGAGATCGTAGAGCTGGGCGTGTTTGGAAGTGAAAAGCTTCTCTATCCCCTGGCGGTCTCCCGGGATATGAGCCGAAAGCAGGAGGTGCTGGAGCGGCTTTTGGGCTTCGGCGCGATGCTGGTGCAGAGCGGACGCATCCAAGGGACAGACCTGCGGCTGCTGGGCTGGGATGGTGAGGTGGCGTTCTATGAGGACCCTGCCTGCCGTCCGTCCAGATGGCAGAGCCAATGGAGGCTGTCCGCCGGGCTGTGGGAGGAGGCGCTGAGCCGGTTTCGGGAGCGGGATTTCTCCGCCGCGGGGCAGTTGTTCGCAAAGGTGCTGCGCCTGATGCCGGAGGATATGGCCACCCGCTGGTATTTGTTCCGCTGTGAAGCGCTGCGCGGCGGGGCGGCCCAGGCCGCAGACACCGGACTTTTATTCGACTGGGGGGACCCCGGCCATGGATAAGCCCCAGGAAAATCGTACCGGCTTAGGGCCAAAGGACTATTGGCACGTCGGTCCGGTCTATCTGCAAAAGCGGCCGGCCCTGCTGGTCCTGGCCGCGCTATCCATGGCAGTTATCCTGTTTTTCGGCTTTCCGCTTCCGGCTGCCGACACTGAAGACAACCCGGTTCCGGCTTTCCGCTACGACGACCCCGCTCTGGCCGGGCAGTCCGGCATGGTTCAGGTCCTGGACGGGCGGGGCCGTGTGCGCTATCTTGGAGAGGTGGCGGCGGGGACTTACACCGGCCGGGGCAAGGTATTCAATGAGTTCGGGGAGCTGGTGTATGACGGCCCCCTGACAGACGGGGTGTACGAGGGCCGGGACGCAAAGGTCTACCAGGAGGGGACGCTGGTTTACACCGGAGAAATGGCCGCAGGGTTCTATGAGGGCTGGGGCCGCCGGATCGACCCGGGGACGGGGATCATCAGCGAGGGCCAGTTCTCCAGGGGCTGTCTGGAGGGGCAGGGACAGGAGTTCTATCCGGGCGGCACGCTGCTGCGGGAGGGCAGCTTCTCCCGCGACCTCTTGGAGGGCGAGGGGGCGGAATACAGCCGGGAGGGCGTTCTGCTGCGGGAGGGAACCTTTTCCGCCGGACTGCTCCACGGAGAGGGACGGGCATACGCCGACGGCGGCAGCCTGCTCTACGAGGGGGAGTTTTGGCGGGGCGTCTACCATGGGCAGGGTACGATCTATGACACGCTGCTCAACGTCCGCAGCGCCGAAGGAACCTTTCTGTACGGCACGCTGGCCGGACAGGGCACGATCTACCACCCCAGCGGACAGCTGCTTTACACCGGCCAGGTCTATGAGCAGCACCCCAGGGCCGACGCCTTTTTGGGTCTGTCTCTGGCTGAGGTGGAGCAGGCCTTCACCACCCACTGGACCCTCTACTCCTTTGAGGGAACGACTGCCTTCGTCTATTCCTATTTCAGCTTAATGTTCCTCACCGAAAGCCCGATCAGGCTCATTTCCCCCAGTGCTCCGGAGGAACCGGACCCGGAGGCGCCCGCGCTGTACGAGGACGAGATCCTTGCCCCTGATACCGACAAGCGGGCGGTTCTCATCACGCAGGTGCTGTCCAACGGGCAGCCGCTTCCCTGTGTCGCCCAGCCGGAGACGGATTTTGTGTCCGGGCGGCACGCCCCCGGCTGCCGGGAGTGGTTCAGCGCCTTCGCCCTGGGAATCCCCCTTGAAGATGTTAGTGTCCGTCAGTCCGGCCCATTCATTTGGCGCTTTACCCCATCGCCCCAGGCGGAGCGCGGCCAGACTGTCGACGAGTTTCGGACTGAGGGTGCCGGATTGGAGACGATGACCGTATACCAAGACCAAAAGGATGCGCCGCTTTGGTATCAGACGGCACAGTGGAAGGAGGCCCCATGAGCCAGGAACCGATTTTTGAGCGGCTGGCCGCTCTGTTGCTGGAGCACCTGAGGCGGGGGCTGGTGCCGGCGGTGCTGAATGCGCCGGACGACATTAAAATGACCTATCCGGGCTCGGAGACGGACCACCGCTTTGGCGTGTTCCTCTACAACATGGAGGAGCTGCGTTCCTGCGGCCCGCCGCCGCCCATCCGTATGGACGAGGAAACCCGGCGGCATCCGGACCGCCTGCTGGCGCTCCGCTTCCTGCTCTATGCCAACCGGAAGGTGCCCTTTGACAGCCTGAGCGCCCTGGACGAACTGGTGCTTGTGGAGGCGGCTATGCGGACCATGCACAGTATGGGGCCTCTGGCGCTGGATGGACAGGAGGTGGGCTCCGCCCTGCATGAGCCGGCGCTGTCAGAAAAAACCGCGCTGTGGCAGAGCCTGAACAGACCGCTCCAGCCCGCCGTCTATCTGACGCTGGAGCCGGTGCGGGTCCCCAGCTCCCGCATCCGCCGCACGCCGGCGGTCCGGGAGTTCCAGCTCAACTCCAGGCGGAAGGGCGTGAGCCAGGTATGAGCTTCTGCCTGTGCACCGGCGCGAGTCTCTCCTGTTCCTTTGGCGCCGCACCGGCTCCCTTCAGCGCCCTGCCCGTCCCCAGGGTGGTTGTCAACGGACGGCCCGCCGGCGTAATGACGGATGTGACCTCTATGCTCAACATCCCGCCCTTTGGAATGTGCAGCAGCCTGGCTAACCCCGCGGTGGCCTCCGCCACGGCCGCGGCGCTGGGGGTGCTCACCCCCATGCCCTGCGTCCCCGTTCCGGCGGGGCCCTGGCTGAACCCGGCCCCCAAGGTGGTCGTGGGCGGGCAGCCGGCCATCTCCGACGGCAGCAGGCTGATGTGCGCGTGGGGCGGCCAGATTTCCGTACAGTTCGCCGGTCAAACCTGCGTGCAAGTATAAAACGAGAAAGAAGGTATTACATATGGCGGAATACTTATCTCCAGGCGTCTATGTGGAGGAATTTGACTCTGGCGTCAAGGCCATGGAGGGTGTTGGCACCAGCACCGCCGGGTTTGTCGGCCTGGCGGAAAAGGGGCCGGTGACGGGCCGGCCGGTCCTGCTGACCAATTTCGCGGAGTATCAGCGCCGGTTTGGCGGGTATCTCTCCGACCTGGAGTACGGCCCCTACCGCTTTCTGCCCAACGCGGTGGAGCAGTTCTTTACCAACGGGGGCAGCACCTGCTATGTGATGCGCGTCGCGCCGGAGGACGCCGTTTGCGCGAAAAGCGCGGAGGGGCCCGTTACGGTGTGGGCCAAGGATCCTGGCGCCTGGGCCAACACCATGCAGGTGTTCTTTACCCGGAGCACCCGGGCCAGGACGCAGGTCCTGAGCACCCAAGAGGGTGTGAACGGGAAGCAGTACCTGCTAAAAAACGCCGCCGGATTTCGAGTGGGCGACCTGGTCATCTACCGTGGGGAGGACGGCACCGCCGCCTGCTACAAGGTCACCGCCCTGAACGGCCCGCTGATCTCCTTCCAGGAGGCGCTACCAGAGGACGCGGTGGACACCAGCCTGGTGCCTGTCCGCACCCTGGAGGCCTGCGGGGTGGACATGGTGATCCGCTGCGGTGGGCAGGAGGAGAGCTACCCCGGCTGCTCCCTCAACTCCGCGGCCCCCGACTATCTCCTCGCGGCGCTGGAGAAGTCCAACATGGCGGCTATGACGCTGAATATTCCAGACCGCGCGGAGGACCCGCTGGTTCTGCTGGGCGGGGACGCCGGTGCGGACAGCCTGCGTGTGGAGCTAAGCGGCGGGCTGAACGGCACCATGGACAGCGTGAACGCGGGAACCTTCAACGGCGCCGACCTGGGGCCGGGCAAGCGCTCCGGCATTGAGGCGTTCCAGGAGATCACGGATGTGTCCATCATGGCGGTTCCCGGCGTGACGGACGCCAACGTGCAGGCCAAGCTGATTGCCCACTGCGAGGGGCTGACCAGCCGGTTCGCCGTGCTGGACGCCCCCCTGGACTGCACCTGTGTGGACGAGCTCAACCGCCACCGCAGCGCCTACGATACCTCCTATGCCGCCCTGTACGCCCCCTGGGTGCAGGTCTACGACCCCCTGCTGCGCCGGCCCGCCTTCCTGCCCCCCTCCGGCTCCATGTGCGGCATATACGCCCGCACGGACATACAGCGGGGCGTGTTCAAGGCCCCCGCCAACGAGGTCATCCAGGGCTGCACCGGGCTTTCGGTGAGCTACAACGCGGCGGAGCAGGGCAAGCTCAACCCCAACGGCGTCAACCTGATCCGAGCCATTCCCGGCCAGGGCATCCGGGTTTGGGGTGCCCGCACCTGCTCCAGCGATGGAAACTGGAAATATGTCAACGTCCGCCGCCTGTTCATCTTTTTGGAGGAATCCATCCGGGCCAACACCGGCTGGGTGGTCTTTGAGCCCAACGACGAGGGCCTGTGGTCCCGAGTCCGGGGGTCCATCTCCCTGTTTCTGGAGACCCAGCGGCGCCTCGGGGCGCTGGCCGGCTCCACGCCGGAGCAGGCCTACTATGTGGACGTGGGCCCCAACACCATGACCCAGGACGATATCCTCAACGGGCGGCTGATCTGCGAGATCGGCGTGGCCCCGGTGCGTCCGGCGGAGTTTGTCATCTTCCGCATCACCCAGATCACCCAGGCCGCGACCTGAGCCTGAGCCCATCAACACTGAGGAGGGAATCATACTATGGCCGACATCATATACCCGTACAAAAAGTACAACTACAAGGTGCTCATCGACCAGTCTGAGGCGGCCGGCTTTTCCGAGGTGTCCTCCCCCGACATCACAGCGGATCCCATCGAATACCGGGAGGGCAATATGGCCGGCAAAACCCCCGGCAAGCAGCCCGGCATTTTGAAATACTCCAACGTGACCCTCAAGCGGGGCACCACGGAATCCAAGGTGTTCTGGGACTGGATCAATGAGATCAAGTCCGGTAAGGTCACCCGAAAGACCGTCGTCATCACCCTGATGGACGACGAGATGAAGGAGGTGGCCTCCTGGCAGCTGGAAAAGGCGTGGCCCACCAAGTACACCGCTCCCGACTTCAACGCCACCAGCAATGAAATCGCCATTGAGAGCCTGGAGCTGGTGACCGAGGGCATCACGCGAACCAAGTAAAGGGGGATGACAAGTGGAGTTGCAAACCGTATATCCGTTCCGCCTGCCGAAAGGCTATCTCGATGGGGAGGGAACCCTGCACCGCGAGGGCCGGATGCGGCTGGCCACGGCGGGCGATGAGCTCAGCGCCCTGCGCGACCCCCGGGTGAAGGCGGATGAAAGCTGCCTGAACGCGCTGATTCTCAGCCGGGTGATCACCCTGCTGGGCACGCTGGAGGAGGTGACGCCGGAGATCATCGAGGGCCTGTTCATCTCCGATATGGAGTTTTTGCAGAATATGTATGATACCATCAACAAAACGGAGAAGCCCCAGATCCAGGTGACCTGCCCCCACTGCGGGGAGAAGTTTGTGGACACCATAAATTTTCAGGGGGCGGGATGAACCTCCAGCCGCCCAGGGAGCTGTACCGCCAGCTCTCGTTCATCTCGTACTATTTCCACTGGGGACTAAAGGACGTGCTGGAGCTTCCTCACCTGGAGCGGGAAAAATTCTGCCGTGAGATCAGCCGGATTAACCGGGAGGCCAACAGCAAGGAGAAAAATCTGTTGCCTGGGAGGGCGCCGCATTGCTGCCCTTGCTGGAACGCGGCGAGCATAAAAATTTGGACCCTACCTACTGGGAGCGCATCCTGTCTGGGGCTGTGACACAGGCCGGGTACTATGAGCGATATCTCAGGCCCTTTTGTGTCCCAGCCAGCCCTTTGACGCAAAAAGAACGTATGGTCTTGTGCCTAATCAGACAGAACAAGAACAATGAGGAGATTTGCGCCCTTATGAATATCAAGCTTCCCACAGTGAAGACACATGTCCACAATTTGCTGAGGGAGCTGAACGTATCAAATCGGAACCAGCTCCAGGGGGCGGCTGAGCGGCTGAAGCTTTCCTAACTCATGACATCTGTATCTTTTCTGTCATACAAATCATAGCACGATGTCATATATGGTGCCAATGGACGCCAACTAAAACCGAAGGAGGAATCCCCATAGGGCCGTAACCATGAAAGAGCGTCCGTCCTTCCCGCTCATGCGGCAGACGGATGTACAGAGCATTTACCATACTGGCATGGTTTTCCGCTCCTTTTGGTGTCTGAGCATGAAAAAACGCCGCAGACTTCTTCAAAATCTGCGGCGTTCGCCGGGGCGCAGAAAGCGGGCGATACCTTGCCGACATCGCCCGCTTTCTGTGCTGTTGTTCACTTGTTTGCGCCGCCTCGTTTTCCGCTGACCTTAATAAACATTGATTTCACTGGGTTTTCTCATGTTTTCTTATGGCACGCCCTTTTTGCCGGGGGTTGTTTTACGTCCGGCTCAGCCGAAGGCGATGTAGTTGAAGTTACCAACCATAGCGAGGACGCCGGGACTGAGTTTGAAGCCGTTCGTCACGATCTGCACCCCATAGCCGTTCTGTCCGGTCAGAGCAAGGCCGCCGCAGTTGCCGTAGCAGTGATGGATCAGCACTGCGTAGGGGGTAAAGGACAGGGTCACCACGACGTCCTGAGAGTTCGGGGCGTAGGTGGTGCCGTAGGCGATGCGCTTGGCCTCGAGGGCCTGTATGCGCGTGCGCAGCGCGTTGTCGGCGGCGATGCGGGCGTTAGTCTCGGTGGTGTCGGCGTTGGCTCGGGTGTTGGCCTCCGCCTGGATAGCGGCGGTTCGGGCGTTAGTCTCGGAGGTGTCGGCGCTGGACCGGGCGCTGGCCTCTGCCTGGATGGCGTTGGCTCGGGCGGAGATCTCGGCCTGAATGGCGGCTTCGATCTTGTCAGCGTTCTCGTTCAGCGGCGCGATGGCGATGGGGTCGTCCACCCCGGGTTTGTTGAGCTTATATTTACTGGTTTGCTGCATGGTTTGCACCACTCCTTTCGCCGGTGGGTAAAACGGGGCGGAAGGGTGTGACAGAGAGGGGCAACAAAGCGGGTATGGCGGAAAATTTTTTAAGACTTCATACTTTTGTAACACTTAGGCACGAACTTTTGTAATGAAAAGGCTTTACTATAATACTTGCAAGAGACATCCTTTCTTTTTCATTCTATCCTCCATTCCTCAGAGCCGGGGCAGTGCTGCCCCGGCTCGCTTTTTTTGCCAGGAGGGTTGAACGGACGCTCTGCCGCGCCGGCATGGTCGCCGGTCAGGAACCACCCTGGATCAGAAAGCGCTTCCGCCGGAAACCGGCGGAAGCGCTTGATGGCATGATTTTAGATGCTGAGTAGCCTGTCCGGCGCCTCCTCAGACCTTCTGCACGGCGGCCTCCCGCTGTACCAGCCTGTTATACTGCGCCCATACCACGGGCAGCACCCGCTCCAGGGCGTACTGCTCCACATTTGCTCTGGCGTTCCGGGCCAATTCCCGCCGCAGCCGCTCCGATGTCGCCAGCTGCAGGATCCGTTCCGCGCAGGCGCCCCCGTCTCCATAGGGGTACAGCAGCCCTGTGGCGCCGTCTGTGATGAGGTCGACGTGCCCCTTCACCCCGCTGGCCACCACCGGCAGCCCCGCATACATGGCCTCCATGATGTGGAAGGGCAGGCCCTCGCTCCGGCTGGCGGAGACCACCGCGTCCGCCATGGCATACCAGGCGGGAACGTCCCGGATCTGCCCCGGGAACACCACCCGATCCTCCAGCCCCAGCGTCCGGGCCAGCGCCCGGCACTCCTCCCTCAGCGCCCCCTCTCCGGCCAGGATCAGCCGCACCTGTTCCGGCAGGTGTTCCATGGCGCGGATGACAACGCTTTGGCTTTTCCGCTGGGAAAACTCCGCCGCGTATATCAAAACAAAGGCGTCCTCCGGAATGCCCAGCTTTCCCCGCAGCATTTGGCGTGCATCCGGCTGAACGCTGTCAAATCGGGAGAACACCACGCCCACTCCGGGAATTCTGACAACTTCACGCCCCAATCGGTGTTTTTTCGCCGCCTCAAAGTCCCACCGGTTCATGGTCAGCACCAGGTCGGTTGCCGGGGCCATGCACCGCTCCGCCCCCAGCAGCAGGGCCCGCTTCAGCCGGGGAGTTCCATCGTCAAACAGATAGCCGTGCACCATGTTGGCTACCGGTGGACGCTCCCCCAGCCCCCGCAGGGCCAGCCGAGTAAAGAACGCCGCCAGAGAGGTGTGGGTGATCATCAGCTCGTAGCCCTCCTGCCGCATTGTGTCCCTCAGAAGAAGCGCCGCCTTAAAATTTTGGGGGGACCACATGGACTTCTCAAAGGGCAGATCAATCACCCGCTCCACATCCGCAATAGGCATGGGAGCACCCCCGCAGGCCACGTGAACTGTCCACCCCTCCTTCTGAAATTTGCGCAGGTAGGGCAGGTGAAAGTTCACAATATGGCTGTAAGTAGAGGCCGTAAACAGCACCTTTCCGCCCATGATCGTCCTCCCTCAGTTCAGAGCCTCACTGTTTACAAACTTCCCGCGGAACACCGTAGTCAGCAGGATCTCGATGTCAAACAGCAGGCTCCAGTGCTCGATGTAGTACACGTCGTGCTCCACCCGCGCCTTGATGGACGTATCCCCCCGCAGCCCGTTCACCTGGGCCCAACCCGTGATCCCCGGCCGAACCTGATGCTTTACCATGTACAGCGGAACGTCCTCCTTAAACTTCTCCACATAGTACGGGATCTCCGGACGGGGCCCCACCAGGCTCATGTCCCCCTTCAGCACGTTGAAAAACTGAGGCAGCTCGTCCAGCGAGCACTTGCGCAGGAACGCCCCGAATTTCGTCCTTCGCCCATCGTGTTCCCGGCTCCAAGCTGTGGTTTCCCCGCCGTTCACCCGCATGGAGCGGAACTTATACATATAGAAGGGCTTCTTACCTCTGCCAATCCGCTTCTGCTTGAACAAAATGGGCCCAGGCGAGGTCAGCTTCACCCCAATGGCGCAGACCAGCATGATAGGCGAGGTCAGCAGGATCAGGAGCAGCGACCCCACGATATCCATGGCCCGTTTGCAGAAGGCGTTGGCCCAGTTGTCCAACGGGATGCGCCGGAAATTCAGCAGCGGGATCCCGTCCAGCTCGTCAAATTGGGGATTGGACGGCATATATTTGGCGTAAAACGGAATGATGGATAGCTTTATCCCCGCCTTCTCGCAGGCTTCGATGATCTCCGCCATCCGCCCGTAGTCCTCCGGCGCGATGGCGCACACCGCCTCGTCCGGGCGGTTCTGATCCAGAACCCGGTCCAGCTTCTCATAGCCGCCCAGCCACTTCAATTCCCGCAAGCCCTTCTCGGGGTGGGAGGACGCATAGCCCAGCACCAGGTAGCCCAGATCACGATCCCCCCGCACCGTTTCCCAGTAGGCCCGGGCCATCTCGCCACCGCCGATGAGCAGCACCCGCTTCTGGTTGTAGCCCCGCCGCCGGAAGTACCGCAGGCCCCGGCGGAGCGCCACCCGCTTGCAGCTCAGCGTTCCAGTGCTCAAGATAAACCAGATCACCAGGGTCAGCCGGGAAAAATCGATATAGTGCTGTACAAACAGAAAGCTGAGCAGCAGTGCCATCACCAGCGCTCCCGCCAGCCAGAGCTTTTCCAGCTCCCGGCGCAGCCGGGTCTTGCGGAAAGATTGGTACAGCCCGAAGGCCGCATAAGCAAAGAGCTGTATGGCGGTGAGGATCGTCCCCAGTGCCAGGTATTGGACCAGGGGCACCGTGATGATCCCCCCAGGCAGAAGGTAGAAGCGTATCCAAAACGCGATGGGCAGGGACAGGTACACGATGGCCCCATCACTGAGCACGTGCAGCCGGTTCAGCAGCCGCTGGTTTTCCTTTATCATTTCTGTTCTCTCTTTTTCAGGTTCTTAGCTGCCCATGCGTTCCACAAACGCTTGTGCCTGCTCATCCAGCTCGATGCGACCCATGTTTTCCCTGTTCCACTGATCCAGCAGCTCCGCGATATGGCAAACCCCGGCCCGGTATTCCTCTGTGTCCTGCTCGTATTTCTCCAGCAGCTCAAAGGTTTTCTGCCACACGGCGGCGTCGGCGGATACATAGTCCACGTACCGCTCCGCCTGCTCCAGCCCCTGTTCCACCCGGCCCATGTCCAAGTAGTACATCGCCAGATAGTACGGGATGACATTGGAGTCGATCTTCCCCAGCCGGGCGGCGTATTCCTCCGCCTTTTGCCGGGTCTCCTCATCCGGCTGTGTCCCTGTGACCTGGACCACATAGGAGAGCATATGATCCGCCTTCTCAAAGGGATCCAGCGCCGCCGCCCGCTCCAGGTTTTCCAGGCTCGCATCCCGCTCCACAAGATTCTGGGCCGTGATATTGCAGCCCAAAAGAACCGCGAATAAAACCAGCAGGGCACAGCCCCCCAGCAGCAGCCCGTTTTTTACCGCTTTTCCCTCCATCCAGGCAGGGAAAGGCAGCTCATCCCCGCAGCAGAGGCTGATAGCGGCGAACACCCCGAACGCCATGGGCAGATAGCAGTAGATAGAAAAGGTGAACTCTACCAGGGCGTGGCAGGCCATAAACACCAGCGCTGCCCCCAATGCCGGGGCCAGGGGCTTCTTTCGCCCCCGCCATAGGCAGACAGCGGATACTACCAGCAGCCCCAAAAACAGCGCCAGCCCCACCAGCCCCGTCTCCGCCAGGGCCTGGATGTAGTGATTGTGGGCGTATTTGGTGTCGTAACGGAAGGACTGCACCCCCCGGACCCCGTTCTCAAAGGCCCCCATGCCCGAGCCAATCACCGGGCTGCGGGCAAACAGCTTCAGTCCGTCCTCGAAAAATACAAACCGCTGGATGGCGTTCTGGTTGGCCCGCAGGCCCTGGAGCCGGTTGGCGATGAAGCCGGGAAGCAGCCGGTACTTTAAAGGAACGCTGCCGGAACCGCTCTCTCCGATGAACTCCACCGATTCTATCCGCGCTTCTGCTTGGGCAGCGAAGTTAAACCACACCACCAGGCTGCCCTCCGGCACGGTGAACGCCGCCTGGGAAAGGGGACCCCGGTACAGCTCTGTGCTGGTGTGCATCATGGTATCCGCCCGGTTCTGGCTCTCAATCACCACCCCGGGGTCGCCCTCTGCCACCGCCTCCACGGTGTACGCCCCCGGCCCGGGGTAGACGGATCGGCGCAGGCTCTCTCCTGCCTGGAGGCTCACCCCAGTGGTGAGGGCGAGAGCCGCCCCGAGGAAGATGACCACCCCCGCCAGCAGGGCCAGGATAAGGATGACCACGGATTTTCCATGCCCCGCCAGCTTCGCCGACAGACGCCGCCCCGCCAGCAGATCCAGGGCGCACAGTGCCGCTGCTCCCGCCAAAGTGCACAGCAGCGGGATGGGCTGAACGCCGCTCCAGGCCGTCATAGAGGTCATGGAGACGGGGAACGCACACAGCGCCGTTACCGCCAGCGTCTCCACCATCAAAAGCAGCAGACCTGTCCGCCCTTCTTTACCTGTCAGGGCCAGCAGCACCAGGAATGCCGGCAGGATCATGACGCAGGCTCCCATGCTGAAGGCCAGTACGAAGGACAAGGCGTTGACCGACAGGCAGACCAGATGGGCAGCCCTGGCCCTCGGGCTTTCCGATGTCACCGCCAGCCCCAGCGCCAGCAGCACCCCGATGCCCATACACCCGGCGAATACGTTGGGACTCAGAAAGATGGAGGTCATCCGAACCCCCTCCTCCACTGCCCCCAGCTCCAGGTAGTTCGGTGTGAACCAGCCCAGCACCCCCAGCACCGCTCCGCTCACCCACCGGGTGGACAGCAGGTCGATGCTGGTCAGCCCCGCCACCGCGGCAAACCCCTCCAGCACCACGCACACCTTCCGCCCCGGCCGCTCCTCCCCCGTGAGGGCCAGCAGCAGCAGGGTCAGGCAGAAAGCGGTGAACACCTTTAAAAACTCAAACAAGGCGAACTTGCCCGACACCGCCCAGGCGCAGCTCACCCCATCCATCAGCACCACCAGGGCCAGAGCCAACACCGGCCCTTTGACCCGATCCCGCAGCCGTCCCCAGAACAAAAACGCCGCTGCCAGCGCCAGCGCTGCCAGCAGCATAGCTATAGACTTGGATGTGGCCGCCGAGCTCAGGCACACCGCCAGAAAAAACGCCCCCACCGACAGCACTCGATCCGCCCCGCTCAGAACCGCCTGAACCGGCGCGGGCTGTTGAGACCTCTGGGCCATTTCGCTCCGCCTCCTTTTTTCAGCTTCCTTTTCCCAAACCTCCGCCGCCCCGCGCCGGGGATTCGGGAAAAGGAGGGGGCCGAAGCCCCCTCCTTCCCGACGGAACCGCGTCTCACGTAGAGCCGCTGGATCCGGTCTCAACGCTATTTTTTAGAACTCGACCTTCAGGCCCTTGATGTTCTTCAGCGCCTTGCCGCTGGCCTGGATGGAGAAGCCCACGCTGCTCCCGGTGTTCTGCACGGACACCTTCACGCTGCCGATGCCGCTGAACTCGTTGGTCAGCACCGCATTGGGGATGGTGATGGTGGCAACGCTGCTCTTGATGGTCAGGTCGGCGCTGGTCTCCTCAGCCACCTTGATCAGGGCCGCGGAATCCAGGTACGCCTCCACCTTCGTGGCGCCCTCAGCCTTGATCTCCAGCGCGATCTCGCCGTCCTTGGCCAGGTCGGCCAGGCTCTCCACGGCCTTCGCGTTCAGGGTCACGGTGGCGACACCGGCCACAACCTTGGCCTCGATGACGCCGGTCTCGGGCACGGCCTCGTTTACGCGGACAGTGGTGTCCTCGTACACGTCGTAGTAGCCGCCGTCGTTGGCGGTGGGATTCGCACCAGCGGCGCTGGCGGCCAGGATGGTGGCGGGCACCATGGACAGAACCAGGGCCAGCACCAGCAGCTTGGCGATGAATTTCTTTTTCATTGTGACATTTCTCCTAACTGTTTCATTTGACTCATTGTTGGTTCCTACATGTGCGGCTGCTTTTTGCCGCGGGTACGCTTACCTCCCAGGGGGGCCGCGCACCACAAAGCAGCTTCGAAGCCCCGCACGGTTGAGGAATCCCCGCTTCTCGCCCATGGTTCTCACCTCCTTTCAAGGTGGGATCATCGCGCATGCCTTAGCTGATTTACGCGAAGTGGTATCAGATAGAGTGGGTCACCCCACCAGATCCCGGTACAGGAAGGTCATGATTTCGCCCCGGCTGCAGCCACGCTGGGGAGAGAAGGTGGTCCCGTCCCCCGTACCGGTCGTGATCTTTTTCTCCAGCGCCCAGCTCACCGCCTTCGCGTAGTCCGCCGACGGGGAAACATCCTTAAACGACGCGGCGGCCTTTGGCTCGGGGCTCCCTGCGGCCTTCCACATATAGGTCATCGCCGAGGCCCGGCTGCACACCGTGTTCAGATCCGCCGGCACAGCAATCCCTTTGGACTTGGCCCAGTCGGTGACGCGCACCAACTCCTGATCCCAGCTCAGAGTTCCGCTGCCGGCCCCGGGCCGCCCGTCAGCCCGCCACAGGAAGGTGAGGATCTGGGCCGTGGTGCACTGGGTGTTCGGGGAAAAGGTAGTAGTAGTGGTCCCCTTGGTGATGTTCCGGCCCACCGCCCACTCCACGGGCTTGGCGTAGTAGTCGGTGACCAACACATCGGAGAAGCCGCCCACAGTGGCGCTCACAACGCCGTACCGACTGCCCATGCGGACAATAGCCCTGCCCTGGACAAAGTCCGTGACGATCACGTAGTTCATCGGGATGGCCAGCTTGCCGGCCTTGTCAACGTAGCCCCACTTGCCGCTCTTGCTCACCGCGGCCAGACCGCTGGAGAAATCCCGGGCCCCATCATAGGTCGGGGCGATGACCTCTTTCCCCGTCTGGTCGATGTAGCCGTACTTCCCGGCCCTCTTTACCGCGGCCAGGCCCTCGGAGAAGCTTCCCACAGAGTCGTACTTCGGGGCCACAATCTCCTTGCCCGTTTTGTCGATATAGCCCCATTTGCCGTCCTTTTTCACGGCCGCAAGGCCCTGGGCAAAGCCGGAGCAGACATCATACTGGAGGGCGATGGCCTCCTTGCCGCTCTTGTCCATATAGCCCCACTTGCCGCCCTTGCTCACCCGGGCCAGCCCGTCCGAAAATGTGCCCACCGAATCATAGGCCATGGGGGCGATCTCCTTGCCGGTCTTGTCGATGAGGCCCCACTTGCCGTCCTTCCGCACCGCGGCCAGACCGTCCGAGAAGCTGACGGCCCGCTCATATTGCAGCGCGATGGCCTCCTTGCCGGTCTTGTCGATGTAGCCCCACTTGCCGTCCTTGTGAACCAGAGCCAGGCCGTCGGCGGTGAAGCTGTAGGTGCCGTCGTACTGGGGCGCCACCACCGCTTTGCCGGTCTTGTCAATGTAGCCCCAGTTCTTGCCATCCTTGCTGGTGCTCACCATGGCCAGGCCGCCGCTGTAGGGATACACGTACTCATACTGGATGGGCACAACCAGTTTCCCGGTCTTGTCGATAAAGCCGTACTTCCCGCCCTGGCGCACCGCCGCCAGGCCCTCGGAAAAGCTGGTTGTGTCCTCGTACTGCAGCGCAATGACCGCCTTGCCCGAGGCGTCTATGTAGCCTGCCTTGCCGTCCTTGCTCGCCGCCGCCAGACCCTCGGAAAAGGCCAGGACGTACTCATACTGAGGTGTCACCACCGTCTGGCCATACTGGTTGGCAAAGCCCCATTTCCCGTCCTTCCGAATGGCCGTCAGCGGCATGGTGAAATAGGGCGTTTCCTCCATCGTTACGCCCACCTCGAACCACGCCGGGTCGTAGGGCTGCGCCGCGAAGGATGGGAGCACGAGGCTCAGGCTTAACGCCAGCGCCAGGGTCAGGGATAAGAGTTTCTTTTTCATCGAAATTCATGCCTCCATTTGTTCTTGAAGATATTGAATGACTTTTTGCTTTTGCGAACAGCTGGCCCGCTCAGCGGGCCAGCCCATGGCGACGGGACCTCGAGACAACGTGACAGCTCCGGGGGAGCAAGCCTTTTCACAGAGGGACAAAATCAGCTTGATCCGCTACAATCCTCGTGTGTTACAACGAGTTACATCTTATCAACATGGCCTCCGGCCGCCTGATCCATGCTGTAACGTGATGAGAACAACTCCCCTGGCAATAGGCGGCTAAACGAGTCCTCTCTCCTGGATCAACCACTCCAGTTCATGAAAAGGGCAAAGATATATCTTCAGCCATAAAGCGCTTTTATTCTACTACATATATTGGTAGATTGCAACCCTTATTTTTAACAAAAAGGGTTCTGTGAATCAAGCAGCTCCCTGGAATCCGCTTGCTTCTTTGCGCCTGCTTTATGGCAGCTTTAGAGCGTGATTCATGGCGGTTAAGCCATAGATCGCGCAATTTCGCCCCTTTATTAGAGCTGAATTTTATATTCTCACGGTAGCTGCGGTCAAGGCCCCGGGCAGACGATGCGTCGCAGGTAATTGCTGCCAGGTGGGATCTTGCACACAGATTTTCAGCTCGCAACAATCGTCCCGGTAGCTGTCCCGGTTGAACGTTGTCGGACGCCGCGCTGTCGCGGGCGCCGCCCGGAGTAATCACTCTCCCTTGACTTTCCCGCGATCCGGGGTAAAATATTCCTGTGGAATCGGAATACTCGGCGGGTGGCGTAAGCCGCCCCGCGGAAGGGAAGCTGTACATGAAACTCACCACCGTATTGTTCGACCTGGACGGGACGCTGCTGCCCATGGATCAGGAGAAATTCACCCGGGGCTACTTCGGCCTGCTGACCCGGAAGGCGGCCCCCAGAGGCTACGACCCCAAGCAGCTCGTGGACGGGATCTGGGCAGGCACCGCCGCCATGGTAAAAAATGACGGCAGTCAGACCAACGAGGCCGTTTTCTGGCAGAAATTTGCCCAGATTTTCGGCCAGGCGGCCCTGAAGGACAAGGACTTATTCGACGAGTTCTACGCCAACGAGTTCCGGGACGCCGAAAGGTTCTGCGGCAGCAATCCCCAGGCCGCGGAAACCGTCCGGGCCATCCGGGCTGCGGGCTGTCGGGTGGTGCTGGCCACCAACCCCATTTTCCCGGCGGCGGGCACCCGCGTCCGCCTGGGCTGGACGGGGCTGGAGCCGGAGGACTTTATCCTGTGCACCACCTATGAGAACTCCCACTGGTGCAAGCCCAGCCTGGGCTATTACCAGGAGATCCTGGACACCCTGGGTCTGGAGCCGGGGGAATGCCTCATGGTGGGCAACGACGCGGAGGAGGACATGACGGCCCGGGAGCTGGGCCTGGAGGTGTTCCTGCTCACCGACTGCCTGATCAACCGGACGGGCCGGGATCTCAGCCCCTATCCCCAGGGCGGCTTTTCGGACTTGATGGCCTATTGGACAGGCCTGCGGGAGGGCGGCCTATGAACCGGGAATTTCTCAAGAAGATTTTCTTCCAGTCCCTGACGGCCTTCCTGTCCCTGGCGCTGGCCATCCTGCTGTTTTTTGCCATTTTGAAGCTGGACGAGATCCGGGGGAGCTTCCACTGGCTGCTGGACGTCCTCACCCCCTTTCTCTATGGCGGCACCATGGCCTACCTGCTGAAAACCCCTTGCGGCTTTCTGGAGCGGCAGCTTGAGGCGGTTCTGCCGGAGAAACGCAAAGGCTGGGCCAACCTGCTCAGTGTGGTGGCGGTGATGCTGATCAGTGCGCTGATCCTCTACCTGCTGCTGAGCACGGTGCTGCCGGAGATGTGGGCCAGCATTGTGGCGCTGGCCGCCGCCGTCCCGCCCAAGGTGGACGAGTTCACCAAATGGGTGCTGTCCCACCTGGAGGGCAACGAGGTGCTCCAGAAC
>ERZ808037.750-NODE-750-length-26415-cov-12.427975_pt1 | contig 26415 bp, 24 predicted proteins | sample MGYA00380190_ERZ808037 | MGnify/ENA primary metagenome ERZ808037 (study PRJEB31490, sample SAMN06133399) | mouse gut metagenome | isolation source: J9 | host: mice | place: China: Chengdu | collected 2015-05 ...
GATAGAGTTGGCCGAGAATGAGGCGACGCATTCCGAGGCAGTCAGTTTTAGTGGAGACATCGTACTGAGCGAATACCTCCTTTACCTTTGTAGGAGTGCCTTCATACATACGTATGTACGCATAGGGAATCCCAGAGAAATCGCCGGAGTAATCCTCGTTATTGTATATGTTGAGGAAAAAGACGATAGAGTTGACATTCGGATTTATCCGGTTTAGATCAACAGTGATAATCTCATTGTCGAGACCATCATCACCGCCGGTATCTCCAGTTAGGTCATCTCCAGTGTGATGGAGTGCCCTGTCTAATGTGTCGAGCTTGCCATTGGGCAATCCAACATTCCTGTCTCCGAAACGATAGAGAGGGGAATAGATGTGATCCAGGGGCTTACCTTCAGCATCAAAAAGCAAGCAGCTGAGGTCTAAATCCACATCTACAACAGATGAGGACAGCCCAAAGAAAGCCTTTTTAGTTACGGCACCCCAGTTACAGCCTACGCAGAACTGAGTGAGCTTAGAACCATTGTTTTTTTCAAGGTTGATTCTCTGACCTTTTTCTAATCGTATTGCCATATTCTTGGGGAATTTAGTCTTTTGAACCTGGTGAATAATTGAAACCCCATCCATATGTCTGGTCACAGTCTTTGTGCCCATTATGGAATGTGACGAGCTTCTTCACAGTTATTGAGTTATCTCCATTGAAGTCTAATTGGGCGATTGTGCAAAACTTTTTGTCAGTATTCTGCTGTCCCATTTTCACTTCAACTGTCTCGACACCCGGAACCGTTACTTTAACAACTGCATCGGTTTCCGCCCAACGTGCCACGCCATCATAGATGAAGGTATACACAATGATGCGTTTAATGTCATTGACTCCAGCCGGATTCACAGAAATAGTTTCACCAGAACCACCGGTACGGACATCGCCATAGTGCCAGATGTATGGAGGCTTGGTATAACAACCTTGTCGAGTCTGCTGGTCCCTGTTTCCGCCTCTGCCGTGTGAGAACTGAACACCATCTATCAGCATTTTTGAACCATCACGCATCTCATAGAAGCATCCGAGGTCAAGGTCTATGGCATTCTTAAACATTCCGAGAAAACCACTTTTCCCATCGCTCCAATCAAGATTGATTGTGATCTCGCCATTGAGATTTGACCCGGTACGTTTAGTCAGGTCAATGCGGTGAGTGTCACCTCCTTTTTTGAGTTCGATAGCCATAATTATGTGAATTTCGTGACCAGTTCATCAAATTCACCATGATGTCCCACCCCAAGGGCTTTTACCTTCCATGAGCCATTATGACGGTATAATTGTACGAACTCAACCGATGCACATGTGGAAAAGTCTTCGGTGAGGTCATATATGATTTCCTCTTGCCCCAGACTTTCATGACCATCAGAATAAATCCGGACATAGGCATTTTCTACCTGACCAAAATTTTGGCGACGATTCTGTGCATCATAGATGCTGACGCAAATGATGATTTTTTCGATGTCCTTGCGAACCTTTGACAATTCCATATCAATAGTCTCCGCATCGCCTTCGTCTTTATGGTCTTCATCACCTTCGTCATCCAGCGACCCGATAACAGAAATTTCGGGATCTACCGGGCGTGATTCTGACCGCATGTCATCATTGGATTTCCAATCAGTGAATGGAACTATTTTTAGAGGTTTAATCAATTCACCATCTTTATTAACTCTCAGTCGCTTTTCAGAGTTATAGAAGACGAGGTAATCGTCAGTCGGAATCTTGCCAGACGCATCCACCATAAAGGCTGACACATCAAGGTCAAAGTCATCCTTTGCTGAGGCATCTTCTCGCACCTGCCAACCTAAGCCTACAGAAAATTTCTCCAGCTTGATTTCGGTCGAGCCACCTTTTTGAATGCGTATTGCCATGATATTTCTTAGTAAGCGTATTTGTTAACAAAGTGTTCCAGTCCGCCTTTGTAGCCATTGCCAATAGCCTCGAACTTCCATTCGCCATTACGACGATAAAGTCGGCCAAACTCTACGGCAGTTTCGATAGAGAAGTCTTCGTCAAGGTCATACTTGGCAATCTCCTCATCGTTGACTGCATTATATATGCGGATATAGCTATTATGAACCTGACCAAAGTTTTGGCGACGGTTCTCAGCATCGTGGATGGTTGCAGTGAACAGTATTTCAGTCACGCGGGGATCAACTTTTGACAGGTCAACCGTCAAGGTTTCATCATCGCCACCATCACTGTTTCCACCAGTGAGGTCATCTCCCGAGGACTCAACTGCTCCATCCGGAGATTTTTGATTGTTGTAGAACACGAAGAACTCGTCTGCGGGAAGCTTCTTGTTTTCTCCGAGCATAAACGCAGATGCGTCTAAGTCGAAATCATACCCAGTGCTTTCATTGGGATCCCATCCCAATCCAACGCCGACTTTCTGTAAGCCTATTCCAATGCGTTGTCCTTTTTGAAGATTTATTGCCATAATCAGTTTGTTATGTTGTTTATTTTTATATTGCAAAATTACGATAGGATTATGCCACTTGTCCGAGTTCTAAAATGTTTTAAGGATTTGGCTCATGGTATCACTTCGTAAGGTTGCAAGGTTTCAACTCGGCTATAATACTCTCTTGAAAAGAGAGCCTTAGCCAAACACAAAGTTACAAATTTATTCTGAAACAGATGGCTTAAATTCGGAAATATTTGACCAATTAATCTAAAAACAAGAATCCTGTTTAGTATTAGGTTATAGCAATTAGCATGAAATCCCTGAATTTCAACGCGATGATTGTAATCCAAATCTCTTTTCAAGAGATTTGGACGATTGCTCAACAACGAGCATGTTATCTTCGCTCCCTCTAAAAAGGAGCGTTGATTTATTTGAGATTTCATAGTTTCCATTGTCATTATGTAATCGATTGCTGAAGCCTCTCTAAATAAGAGTTATGGATTATAGTCAACACCGACATAATCAACCCTTTAATGCCTTTCGTGATTTATTTTCCTAAACATTCTGTGCATTGATAGATCATTTCAATGACAGGCCATTTTTTTATCATGCCAAACCATGCTCATTTGCAGAAAAATGACTAACTTTGCATATTGAGTAAGTCTCTCTTATTTAGAGAGTTGGAAGATTGCTAAACAATTAAAGCCTCAATCTCCCTGACAGGAAACTGAGGCTGATGCTAAAGGCTTTTGAGTATTAAGGAATTGGCTTTGTCAACGACGGAAGTGTCAAGGCTGGCGAGGTAGATTTGAGTGGTTGCTTCGCTGTCGTGGCCCATGCCTTCTGAGATTACGGATAATGGAATACCTTTGGCTTTGGCAGCGGATGCCCAGCTATGACGGGCAACGTAAAGGGTCAGAGGGATTGTTACTCCGACCATTGCCGCTATGCGTTTCAGATTGTGGTTGATGTTGTAGCCGGTGTTGCGGTAGGTACATCGCTCGTTAAGTCCGGGATTGCGGATGACGGGCAACAGATAGTCGCTTTTGTTTTCGGGGTACTTGTCGAGTATCATCTGCATCTCCTTTGTCCATTCGATGATCAGTTGTTGACCGGTCTTGCGGCGGCGGTATGTGACATAGCCGTTTTTGAGGTCAGTCTTTTTCAGAAAAGCCATGTCGATGAAACTCATTCCTCTGAGATAAAAGCTCATAAGGAACATATCGCGGGCATAGTCGAGTGCCGGAGTCAAAGATAAGTCCAGAGCCTTGATTTTCTTGATGACGGCCAACGGCAATGCTCGTTTGACTGTCTTATCCACTCCAGTATAGACATGGCGGAACGGATTGCGGTTCTCGAGGATGTCGTCCTCGACCGCACGGTTATAGACTGCTCGAAGGATGCGGGTATAGAACGAGATGGTATTTGGAGCGACACCTCGATTCTTGTGCCATGCCTCATAAGCCTCCATCGTTTCCGAGGTGATGCAGTCAAGCATTATATCCTCATCGTTGCGGAACTTCTTGAAACTGTTGAGAGTGGATTTGTATGTCTCGGAGGTACGTATCTTGCCGTTATGTTTCAGTTTGGCGATGATGCTCTCCATGAAGTTGAACAGGGAGTATTCATGCGCATAGCGGTTGAACTCGTCGATTACATCGTCAGCAGTGTATATCAGACCGTTGGCATCCAGTTTGCGGTCAATCTTGGTCAACCGCTCGATGTCCCATCGGATACGCTCACGGATGGAGAGGATGAACGATTTTCGCTCACTTTTCTGAGTGGTAGTCACCATTGAGCGGTTTTCATCCCATTCAGGCGGGAAAACCTTATACTCGGTCAGAAGCTGTCGCACCTTCCTCTCGTGGATGATCTGATAGTAGATTGTGCCCTCGTGGTCAGCGACAGTCGAGGGGCGGAACTTTACTCTAATTGTTGCCATAATCTTATAAATGTATTGTTTAGATTACGCAACGAAGTTACTGCCGAAGCGTTGCCGCCGAAAAGACACGTTTTTTGAGCGTTTTTTGATCAATAAATCACGGCTATATTTAGCGTTTTGCTTTGCCGTTTGAAAAATTCGAGCTACCTTTGCGTTACTTAAAAGTGTGACAAGCCGCATTTTTAAGTAATGATATGATTATTGAACGTCCGATATATCTCAAGAAATTGGTCAGCAGCCGACTCAACGGTATGATTAAAATCATTACCGGAGTCCGTCGCTGCGGTAAATCATTTCTACTTAACAACATATACGCATCCTGGCTGAAAGAACAGGGTGTCGCTGACAATCAGCTTATTCGCATCAATCTTGAGGACAGACGTAACAAGTCACTTCGTGACCCCGATGCACTGCTTGCCTACATCGACTCAAAGATACTTGACGATTCGACGTACTATGTCATGGTAGATGAAATTCAGCATGTGCCCGAATTTGAAGATGTGCTCAACAGCTATCTTCAGATGAGCAATGTTGATGTGTATGTAACCGGAAGTAATGCGCGGTTCCTGTCGAAAGATGTCATAACCACATTCCGAGGACGTGGTTATGAAATAAAAGTGCATCCGCTCAGTTTCAGTGAATATTTCCCCATAAGTGGCATGACGCCAATAAATGCGCTCCGTGAGCGTATGATTTATGGCGGACTGCCGCAGGTTGTTCAATTTGAAACAGACGAGGAGAAGTCTGAGTTTCTGAAAGAGCTGATGGAGCATACCTACAAGAGGGATATTGTTGAGCGATATAACATCAAGAATACCGAAGTGCTTGATGATTTGCTCAACATACTTGCTTCCTCTATCGGCGGTCTGACTAATCCGACCAAGCTCGCCAATACGTTTGAAAGCGTCAAGCATGAGAAAGTCAGCAACAAGACCATTTCGTCATACATTGATTATCTGTGCGATTCGTTCATTATGGAACGGGCAAGCAGATATGACATTAAGGGGAAACGGTATATCGAAAGTCCTTTCAAATACTATTTCGTAGACGAAGGTCTGCGCAATGCCCGGCTCAATTTCCGTCAAGTCGAGCCTACCCACTTGTTGGAAAATCTTATATATAATGAATTGCTGGTACGCGGATTCAATGTTGATGTAGGCGTCGTGCCCGTACATCGTCGGACCGATGACAACAAGAAAGTGCGCGTACAGTTGGAGGTGGACTTTGTCTGCAATCTTGGCAGCCGCCGTTATTACATTCAGTCGGCATACCGAATGCCCGATGAGGATAAGTTGAATCAGGAAGAAGCATCCTTACGCAATATCGACGATTCGTTCAAAAAAATAATCGTCATTGGCGAGGAAACACCTGTGATACGTACCGACTCAGGGACTACAATTATCAGCATCTACGACTTCCTGCTCAAAGAAAATTCGTTGGAATTATAGCTCCCCCAGATTGTCCCCATACTGCAAAAATACTTTTATGGGGATTTATATGAGGATTGCATTGAATAAGTATTTGTATATCTCTATACAATAACGCTATACAATGATATTCCTAATACCGATTTGAAAACTGCGGAGTCTCTATATCCGTTGGATCCTATTTCAGCGGTTTGTCTTACCCTCGCAGTTCAGCGATATGGTCAGAATGAGAGGTCCCTCTTCTCATTCCTTACCGCTAAAGGTATGGGGTCCATATCCGAATTTATTCCTACACCCACTATTACTTACAACTTGGCAAGGGTCTATGACTATCTAATCTACCATTTCTATTCTGCTATCAATGAGATGAATGCTGACACTACAGGATGGCGTTCAATCTCAGTGGCGATAGAACGGGTGGAGGGCTCTGAACTTCCAGAGGAAGTTATAAATAACTGTTTGAAAATTGTAAAGACAGTTGGCCTACTCAACATATTTTTCAATGGAGTAATAGTCGATTCTGAGTTTCTTGATATTTATGGCAAGAATGCACTCGACATTCATGATGTAAAAGATGTTGTCAACACCCTTGAAACCTTGAAAGTATTGCGATTTGCCAAATATAAATCGCAATTCATACTCTATGAAGGTACAAACCTCAACCTTGAGAGTGAACTCTACAAGGCAGCCTCTATTGTCCCAACACCTCAACTTTCGGTTGATGAAATTGCGCCATATATAAAACAAAAAGCCACTGTCGCGTCAGCGTCCTATTATAAGACAGGAACACCACGCTATTTTGAATACAGGGTTTTCAACGAGCCTACTATCGTTGAGCCAACCGGAGACATAGACGGATATATCAACCTTATATTTCCCCTTTCGGATATTGAGGATGCTGTAAAAGAAATATCCGCATCTAAGGCTGTTGGCGCTACCATATATGGCTACTTCAGAAGCACAGACCATATTATTAAGCACTTATACGAGATTAAGAAATTAAACTACGTATTGGAGAACGTTGCTATAGATGATAAAATCGCGTCAACAGAGCTTAACAATCAGAAGGCTTATGAGTCATTATTGCTCAATGAAGCAATCAATACAAGCCTTACTGATGGTTCTATTATATGGTATTTCAAGGGTAAATCAGTAGCAATTCATTCGGTACGGGATTTCAATAAGTTTCTTTCTCGCGTTTGTGATTTCGTATATCGAGAGACGCCCATTATCCGGAATGAGCTCTTTAATCGTCAGAAACTTAGTTCTGCGATTTCATTGGCGCGTGTCAATTTGCTTGATGCTATGCTCGCAAATTCTGACAAGGAAGCGTTTGGCATAGAGGGCTTCCCTCCTGAAAAGACTATATACTATACTCTGTTTAAGGATTCGGGTATACATCGTTTGGACGAGAATGGGCAATGGATATTAGGAGCGCCTACTTCTGAGGAACTCTGTTCTTTGTGGAAAGCCTCCGTTGATTTTGTCAATTCTACTGTTGACAAACCACGTAAGCTGTCGGATTTAGCAAAAATCTTGCGCACCGCTCCCTATAAGTTAAAGCAGGGCGTAATTGACTTTTGGATTCCCATCTTCCTTTATATCAATCAACAGGATTTTGCACTTTATAACGGGACCACATTTGTTCTCAACATAAACAAGGAAGTATTTGAACTAATACAAAAACGTATCAACGATTTTACCATCAAAGCCTTTCAGGTATCGGGAGTAAAACTGGAGTTTTTCAAACGTTACCGTCAGTTCTTAAGAAAGGACGATGCAATCGCTGTTTCGGCTAATTCTTTGCTTGAAACCGTAAAGCCATTCTTCCATTTCTACAAAGGTCTTAACTCATACGCAAAGCGTACCAATAAGTTTGATAGTGCGTACACTGCAAGGTTCCGTGATGTTCTTTCTGATGCAACCGATCCGGCCAAGACCTTCTTTGAAGACCTCCCGGCGGCTCTTGGCTACAAGGACCTAAACAGCGAAGAATTTACCGCCCAATACCTTGACCTTATCCGTAATGCCGTTCGTGAACTCAACTCCTGCTATGATAACTTCATTGACCGCATAGAGGAAAAAATAGTTGAACATCTGGGAGTACCGACAGATTACGAATCATATAAGGTTATTCTTGCATGTCGCTATAAGTCTATCGATCCGCGTATTCTAACACCGAGAACACGTTCATTTCTTGACCGTGTTTTGGCACCGTCAGAAACTAAACGTGAGTTTATTGAGAAGCTTGCCATAGTCATTACCGACAGACGTCTCGATGAAACCAAAGACTCGGAGGAGGCTCTGCTTATTCATCAGATACTTCATATCCTTAGCGAACTGGAGCGTTACTCTGCAATCTCAGAGGTACAGGATTTCCGTGATGATGCAGAGGCATACAACTTTGAGCTCGCTTCAAACAACGGAACGTTTTCAAAATCTCAGACATACCGTCTTCCAAAGAGTAAGGCTAAAAAGGCCGATGAAGTTGTCAATAAAATTTCATCTTTATTGACGGATGATGAAGAACTAAATGTATGCGTACTTCTTAAACTTCTAAACCAAAAAATAAAATGAGCGAAGTAAGACACGTACTCGGTATTTCGGGAGGTAAGGATAGTGCTGCCCTTGCTATCTACATGAAAGGTAAATATCCCAATCTTCATGTGGAATACTATAATACGGATACTGGTTGCGAGCTCGCAGAAACCGACCTTCTAATCAATCGCCTGGAATCGTATTTAGGCGGCATTAAGAGGCTGCGAGCTGCTGAGGGGAGTCCAGAACCGACTCCATTTGAACACTTTCTCAAGGCGAGTGGTATGTTTTTACCTTCACCTCAACAGAGGTGGTGTACACAAAAAATGAAGCTGCAAGAGATGGAACGATTCGTAGGCGATAAGCCAACAATCTCTTATGTCGGAATTAGAGGTGATGAAGACCGTGAGGGTTACGTGTCCACAAAACCGAATATCCAAGCCATTTTCCCATTCCGCAAGAATATTTGGAGTATAGACGTTATCCACGCCATAGTTCACAAGAATAATATTGACCGTTTCACAGAGGTTTATATGAGTGTTGCTCCTGAGAATATGAAATCAGAGTTGTTGAAAATTCTGGAGCATCCTCTTTCAAGAGATTTCTATTACGGGAAAAAGGTAAATGCTTTGATGGATCTGGATGTAAAATTATTCAACAAAGCCGTATTCGAGTTTTTGAAAGGAACAGATTACCCTGTAGGTAAGCTCGATGAGTTCCCGCTGATAGACAATGACGACATTCTCGTTCGTGAAGATATATTTAGAATCTTGGAAGACAGTGGAGTTGGTGTACCGGCCTACTACAAACCCATCGAATTCGAGGTGGATGGGAAGAAAGGCACATACAACCGTAGTCGCTCCGGTTGCTATTTCTGTTTCTTCCAACAGAAACTTGAATGGATATGGTTATATGAACAGCATCCCGATTTGTTCGCAAAGGCAATGGAATTCGAGAAAGACGGTTACACCTGGAATCAAAACGAAAGTTTAGCCGAACTAATTCGTCCCGAAAGAGTGCGTCAGATAAAACTCGATGCGATAAAGAAACAGGAAGCCAAACGTCAAAAGGGGACCGGAAAACTTGTAGACCTTTTTGGTGACCCCGATGAAGACAACGACGCTTTCTGTGCAAACTGCTTTATTTAAGATATTATGCTGAAGACAGACATTACATGGTCGGATGATTTCCGATATAGAACTAAATCTGAGTGGGAGCCTGCTGGTTTCTTCTCGGAGGCTTTGTGTAATGCCTCCACCTTTGATTTAATGTTAGGTTTCTTTTCATCGGCAGCGATCAATGTACTTGCTTATGGATTTGCCTCCTTCATTTATAATGGAGGAAAGATGCGAATGATAATCAACGATATTCTTAGTTCTGATGATGTTAGCGCCATCTCAATGGCACAAGAATCAACAGAACTTCCATACTTCAATCTCAATAATCTTGAAGAATTAAGCTTAACGCTCAATAAGAGAGACAAACACTTCTTTGACTGTTTAGCCTGGCTAATCCGAAACGAACGAATTGAAATTAAGATTGTCCGGATGGTAAATGGCAGTGGCATTGCACATACCAAGTGTGGAACATTCAGCGATGGCATCAATAAAATCGCATTTAACGGTTCGGTTAATTTCTCACTTTCGGCCCTTATTCACAATAAAGAAGAACTGTCAGTTAATTGTGACTGGAATGGGCCGGCAGACCTTGGACGCATAAGAAGCATCCAAAGAGATTTTGACCGTGCATTCAATGGTTTGGATTCTGACATTGAATTTGTCAAGGCCGTTGACATCAAAGGATATACCCTTAATCGGGATAAATCGAAGAGCCTTGACGAACTTCTCAAAGACGAGTTAGACCTTATAGAGGAAACCAAGTCTCGTGAAATTCCTGATACCGTAAAAATTATTCTTGACAAAGCCAAGAAGAAAGTTACAGCGGCTATTGAGAAAATGTCAGGGGTCGAGCGTGAAAAAGAGAACGAACCATGCTTTCCTTACCCAACTGGCCCCCGTGAGTATCAACAAGAGGCATTTAATAGATGGAAGAAGACGCAGAAAGGTTTGTTCGCTATGGCAACCGGCACCGGTAAAACATTAACCTCACTTAATTGTCTATTGGAGATATATAAGCGCAAAGGATATTATAAGGCGATTATCCTTGTCCCTACACTGACTCTCGTTGATCAGTGGGAACAAGAATGTAAAAAGTTTAATTTCGGCCACATAGTTAAGGTTTGCTCCAAAAACAAGAACTGGAAAGATGAACTTGATGCTATTAAGCTCCAAGAAGAATTTAATTACTCGAATATAGAACCGAGTTATATCCTCATAGCAACGTATGCCTCTTTTGCTCGAGATAATGTTTTTAAAGATTTAATATCTTTATCCTCTACTGCAAGTAAGAAACTTCTTCTTATTGCGGACGAGGCTCATAATATGGGGTCTCCTCGAATTCTTAATAGACTTGGTGGGGTTAAATTTGCGCGACGGATTGGTCTCTCAGCAACACCGGAACGGCAATTCGATGACACCGGCAATGCAAAGATTCGAAAGTTCTTTGGGTGTGAAGATATAGACGGATATACCTTTGAGTTTTCTATGCAGGAGGCTATCGATAAGGGTTATCTTTGCCGTTACTATTATTATCCGCATCTCGTAAGGCTAACAGATGAAGAAATGTCTGAGTACATGAAGATATCTCTTCAATTGGCTAAGCTGTTTAACTCTGACAGTGAATCCTTCCCAAGCTCAGATGATATTCTTATGCGTTTGCTTTTGAAACGTAAACGCATCGTACACAAGGCACATAATAAAGAAACTGTATTTGAGAATATTTTGAAGAAATGGTATGCAGAAAAAGGCTCTCTCAAATATACATTGGTATACGTGCCTGAAGGTAGTAGACCCGATAACAGTGACGCGGATATATTTGATTCAACAGAAACTATTCCGGAAGATGATTATTCGGATTCTTTGATTGACACATATTCAAGTATTGTCCAGTCCATAAGCCCAATAACTACAGTAAAGAAATTTACCGCTAATACCGGTGATAGAAACCTGATACTTGATGACTTTGCTAAAGGAGAATTAGAAGTTCTGACGTCAATGAAATGTCTCGATGAGGGCGTTGACGTTCCTCGCAGCGAACTTGCAATTTTTTGTGCAAGTACGGGCAACCCCCGTCAGTTCATTCAGAGACGCGGCCGTATTTTGCGTACACATAAGGACAAACACAGAGCCGTAATTCACGACTTGGTTGTAGTCCCGTATGTTTCTTCTGTTTCTGAGAACTTTAAAATGGAGCGGAGTTTGTTAGCTTCCGAGTTAAAGCGTGTGCGAGACTTCGCTATAATGTCTGAAAACGCTGACTACGCTTATGAAGAATTAAGCGAAGTCCTTAGTTATTACGATTTATCCCTTTTTTAATTATATGGCATACATTTCAAACAACGATAAGATGTTACAGGCAGTGCTCATGAATGAGCGCCTGATGAAAATCGGGAACTATACCGCGGCTGAAATCAGTACAATCTATGCTGCACTTGATTCTGATAATCCGGTAATCAACGCTGTAGCCCAGATTATAACACGAAGCAGCGAAGGAGCTACCGAACGTGAACTCTGGAAAGAAATCAATGACTATCTCAAACGCAATATATGATAATAAAAGAAATTCGCATAAAGAATTTCCGAAGCTACTACGGCGACAATAACCGTTTTGAGTTTTCGGATGGCCTTACAGTCATAATTGGAGACAATGGCGATGGCAAGACAACATTCTTCGAGGCTCTCCAATGGCTTCTCAACACGACGATTGAGAAAGGCAACGTAGAGCATATCTCAGAAATGAGAAAATCAAAGCTTGAAGTGGGAGAAGTAGACGAGGTCTCGGTCTTTATGGAGTTTGAACACAACGGTCTCAAATCTGTAGAGAAGTCATTTACTTTTGAAAGGCTCGAAAATGGGTCATTACGCATCGGCCAGTTACAATATAGAGGCTATGAAACCAATGGATTCGAGCGTGAAACAGTAAACGGCAAATCGCTCATCGAACGCTGTTACGATGCTTTTATCCAACGATTCAGTATGTTTAAGGGCGAGTCTGAACTGAATGTTTTCGATAATGCTGCTGCGCTAAAAGACCTTGTTGACAAATTTTCTGACATCAGAAAATTTGATCAACTTGTCGAATTCACTCAGAGCTTCGAAGCAAAAGCCGAAAAAGCATACTTGAGTGAAATGCGCTCCGACAAGAAAGTAGCTGAAAAATCTCGCGAATTAGAAAGCAAAATTACACGTCTAAGTGGTGAGATTTCAATTACTCGTAGCGATATAGCCGACAAGCGTCAATCAGTGGAAACCTTTGGCAAACGTCTGTCTGAATTGGAAGACAATCAGGAAGCTTCTCAGCGTTTCAAGGATCTCCAGTCTCGCTTAAAGGCCCAGGAGGAAAAACGTAATAAAATGATGGCGATTATTAGCGCTGTTAATTATAGCCATGCTCTCCTGGATAGATATTGGATTTTGGCTCCCTATTCACCAATCTTAAAAGCCTTTCAGGAAAAAATCTCCTTGCTCAGTAAAGAGAAGCGCAGACAAGACATGGAATTCGAACGCACCAAGGCCAAGGAAATCGGCAAACTTGAAGCCTATAAGGAACTCCAAGGAGCTCTCGTGAATGGAGCAACTGAATTGCCTTGGTATCTCCCCAATCAGGAAACCATGGAGGACATGATAAATGATCATATTTGCAAGGTCTGTGGCCGGGAAGCGCCCGAGGGCTCGGACGCATTTGCATTCATGGTGCATAAACTTGAAGAGTACAAGCGTCACACCGAGGCAAAGATTGCTCGTGATGCATCAAAGAAAGAGATTGAAGACTCTACACTCTTCCCTCATGAGTTCATCGAACAACTCCACAATCTCAGTCAAAGCCTCAGTGGCACACGTGAGGCTGAGGTCGCTCGCTACGCTCAAGATATAGCCGACCGTCAAGAACTTGTGGCAGCCCGTAGAGCAGATCTTGCCAAACTTGAGGACAAGATAAATGATCTCAAAGATGAAAAGACTCGTCTTCTTATTAATGTAGGTAATGTCTCAGAGGCTGCCCTTGAAAAGGAGTTTAATGATATTAAGGGCCTCTTCGACCAAAAGGAGAGAGCCACCGAACGCCTTGCTGTACTCGAAACTCAGTTGAGTTATCAGGTTAAGCAAATGGCTGAACTAAAAAAGGAACTCAACGAGTTAGACCCTGAAAGCTCACAGGTAAAGGTTACTAAAGAGGTTCATAGGGTTCTTGAGGAAATTGCCAAAGCTTTCGTTCAAGCCCAAAAAGATAATCTTAATCGTTTCCTCCAAGAGCTTGAAGCCAAAGCTAACGAGTACATGGTTGCACTGAGTGCAGCAGACTTTCATGGTGAAGTTAGACTGATACACACTGCTAATAACTCCACTGAGATAAAACTTTTCAGTTCCAACGGAACGGAGATTAAGAAACCCTCCGGTTCTCAAAAGACCGTTATGTATATCTCCATCCTGTTTGCTATCTCTGACTTTACCCAAGAAAAGCGTGATGAAGATTATCCACTCATCTTCGATGCTGCAACTTCTTCCTTCGGAGATTCCAAAGAGGAGGATTTTTACAATGTAATCGACAAGATAAATAAGCAGTGTATCATCGTGACAAAGGACTTTATTGAGAAAGGTCGCCTCAATGAAGAAGCAATGGACGGTCTGACCTGCGCAGTCTATCGGATTAAGAAGGCTCCGAAATTCGATCCTACCAACATGGCCACAATCAGAACAATAATCGAAAAAATACGCTAAACATGGACTCTCTATATGAACTTTGGGCTAAACGTAGTCCGCAATGGGAAACTCGTTACCAAGATTCCGTAATCAGCGTTTTCGCCGATTACGGTAAAGGCACCAACAGTATAACGGAAATCAAAGGCAAGACTTTTGGAGCCGGATACGAAGTCTTTATACTTGCTTTCTTCATCGGCTTGTATGCAGACCAATGCAAGCCTCTTGTAGACGACACCTCGAAACGAAAGGATTTCGGTTGGGCAATATCCAACTGGGGTACTCAGGAAAGTAGACTTGGTCGTACTTCATACCCACTTCTACGCGAATATATGTTTGCAGCTCTTATTGCCAAAACAGATGTAGACTTGCTCGCTCTTGACAAGGGAGAAATTAAGCCCGCAAAAGTTGTAGACCAACTCATAGACAAAATGGAACAGTATGCCAACTTCGGCTTTGACTACATAAAGGAGAAATTGGAAGATGATCCCAATCACTTCTTCAAAGACACTGCGTTCCTGCGTGTTTTTCTTTCTTTCCTTCCGGAAGCGCCCCAGAAGCAAGTGGAGGATAATGATGAACTCGAAGAACTCTGATGTATTTTGACAACTGCTACGATAACTTGACCGACGACTTTAGAACATACAATGGCGATACCGAACACGATATGTGGGTTGACTTCACATACCATGAGGACACTGGCGAACTGTCGGACATCTTCGATGAACCCGACATAGACCAATTTATTGATGATTTTGACGATTGGGACTAAGCCCTACCGCACAGCCAATGTTTGAAAAGCAACGCCAAAAAAATCCTGATTTTGATTTCCTTTATCAAAGAGCGGAGGAATGCTTAAAAGCATATCCGTATCTTCAGGACTTTTGTACTTATCTTCATAAGAACAAAAGTTTGGAGTGGCTTGAAAAATATTTCCTCTATGGTGAAGTATTTTGGCTTGAGTCATTATACCATAGTGAATTTGACTCCGGTTATCTCAACATCCATTTCCCTGAACTTGACGTTTGGCAAGAAACAGACTGCGTTCCACGGTATCTAAAGTATCACCTAAGCAAGGTATTCGACCATCTCGGCGGCGCTTCCTTCGACTTTGAGCACAATTTTAATGACTGGTACTTTAAGAATTACCACCCTAAATTGCCGTTGCACAAACTCAGCCGCGGAAAGCAGATACTCCGTAAGTATGAACTTGCCTCTTTGATGATGGAACTTACATATAAAATTGTACCTTCCACAGAAGATGAGTGGCGTATGGCAGAAGTAGCTAACGCTGTAACCGGTGAACATACAGGTGGCGGAACTTGCTCAGAGTTGGAGATGTGCAAGGCCCTCAAATACGCAGAGGACCACGGCTTAACAGTCGTAGTCCAATTTGACTGGCCGGATTGTCTACATCCTAATTATGGCTCGAAAGAGCATCCCGAATTTAAGGAAATCCGAGAACCGGCACTCCAACTGATAAAAGATAATCCCTATTTTGATGATGTAGTTATGTCTTTTCACCGGGGTAGTTACTTCAAATTTATTGCTTTCAAAAGAGATGAAGTCTGTCCGCCGGGAATGAATAATCTTATCATTGTTAAAGACGGTATCGCTTCTTGGGGTTAGGCCAGGGAGTTGCGGCACCGCCGCCGCGCTTTCGTGAACAGAGCCTCGGGTCTCCGCCGTCCGGCTTCAATCGCATAACTCATACAGCGGGCTTCGGCACCAACTTTGGTTGGATCCGAAGTCCGCTTTTTATTTGGAGTGGTCGCTTCTCGATGGCGAACATTCGCGGGGGTAAGGAGTTTACCGTGCATCATGCCCTTTGAAGTGGGGATTTTTACCAAGGCGAACAACATGGAAACATAGGTGTTCCGTCGGCTACGATGTCGGCAGCTATTTCCTTATTGGGTTCTACCTCATGCGGGGCTTCACAGTGTAGAAGTTCCGCTATCATTGTCTACGTGCCTACCTCGACAAATTGGTGGTGATTGCTTGCGCTCCGTTCACCGTCAAAGTAGCCCTGCGGGTTACGAGTGACACGATTTTGAGCGAGCACGTTTCGCGAGGAACTTTACTTTAACGCTCGGAACACGCCTGATATTTCACTTCACAAAGTTAGGTCGCTAACTCACCGCTCTCTAAAACCGGCCGAGCCTATTTGATACGACAATTTTCCGAAAAATGGTACAAGCCTCATTTTTAGTAAAATTCTCAAATTTTTGTTCGGGTTCAAACAGCTTCCCACTTGATTGTTCGTAAAAATCAAACGCGCCCCGGCGCACAGTAAAAAACCTCTTAAACTTCAAAATCATGACCCACGTAATGAACTACTCCGCCGCCTCTCTCAACTCCAACAACCGCCTCAAATTCTATACCGTCGAGGTAGTCACTTTCGACAACGAGAGCTTCACCGTAGAAGTCGAAGCCCGCAACGAGGAAGAAGCCCAGGAAATGGCAGCAGCCGAAATCGAGAACGCCGACTACACGATGATTCAGGGTTGCTTCACCGGTTGGTAAAAATCTTTCCCACTCCAAAGGGTGGCTGTCCGCCGGGGCAGCCTTTTCCCTTGCTCATTTATCGCCATCGCTCCGCTGTCATTCATCTATCGGCACTCCGGCACCGCCTCTATGCCGAGGTCGCGGCCAGGCCCTTTAGCCGTGAGGGCTGTCGGGCAGGTTCCTGGCGGACATCCGAGCTGACCGCTCAACGCTCCAATGGTCGGCAGTTCTTCGCAAGATGATCAGGGCATTTCAAGACATTGCTTCGGGAGGGTTTGCATTGTCTATCGTCAAGCCGATGCGGAGAGGTTTTGTCGGCCAACTCCACTCTGTCCTCGCTGTCGTGCCATCATAAAGGCAGCGGAGCATCGCGTCAGTTGTCGGCAGCGGCCAATGTCGGTTTTGTGTCAGACAGCGGTTTCCCTTGTCGGTTGTCGGGTCTGACTTTCGGGACGCAACGACACCGCCGTTGCTGCATCGGAAGTCGGCGCTCTACGTGTTTTGGGGTCGTGCCATAGCGGGCGCAGATACACGCAGCGGCACTCTCGGCTGCATCCACATCTCGACAGTCCTTGCCCCGACCTTGGTAGACGCACCGCTGAACTTGTTGCCGCGACGAGTGCGGAGCGACAGCCGGGCTCACCAACAGAAGCCGCAGGTTTGGCTCCGTTTTCCGCTATTAGCTTCCTTTGCCTTGAATTGCTTGGGGAGTGAACCGCGGTCTATTTTCCCTTCACAAATTTAGTACGGTCATTCACTGTCGCAAGGGCAGGTTTGCACTTCGTGTTCCTCCGTTTTTCGCTTCGTTGCAAAACGGCAATCACCCTTGCTTCCCTCAGTTCATTACGACCGCACTTTTGATTGTTCGTAAAAATTAAGAGCCTCGGCTCACATTTCAAACCCCAAAAACTTCAAAATCATGGCAAAGAAAACTAAAAAATCCGCAGAAAACATCGCAGCTCAAACCGCAGCTTCCACCGTCGAAACTACTCCGACCGTCACTCCCAAGCTCATCGTGGCTCAGCGCAAGTTCGACCGCTGGTACGTCTACTTCAAGGGCGTGGCCCCCAAAGACAACGTCGGATGCGGATGCAAGACGGCCAAAAGCGCGATGCGCTACATGCACCTGCTCAAAGCCCGCTACGGAGCGACTATCTCCCAGAACATCTACGAACGCCTCCAGTTCGAGGCAGCGCGAGAGGAGGCGTAAGCCTCCCTCGCTTTCTTTCCGAATGTCTAACCTCCAATTCTCACAACGATGCGCGATTATATCTGTTTCACGAAACAAGGCAAATGGAATTTCCAAGTCGACAACGACTTTGACGCGATGCGTCTGGCATTGTTCTACTGCTGGCGCGACGACGAGGACTTTATAAAAGTCCAGTTCGTTAAAGGCTGCGAGAATTACACGCTCTCAATCTTCCATATCGACAACAACAATCAAGAATGTTTCACCCTCTAATATCCGAAGCAATGGAAATAGGCTCTTATCCTATCATGTATTTATATATAACAGAAATACAAGATATTATAATGTTTTTATATGAATATAAGTAACAAAATAGTAACATTTTCAAGAATGTTTTTATGACTGTGTTACATTGTATGCTTTTTCAGTTGAGGTCAGTGTAGTAAACCTGACTAATGGATTGTTTGATTAGTACACATTGAGATTTTCGGCATATACAGGATTTGGTTCTTTGAGAATTTCGGCGTATTTCAACAACAAACTTTTGAGAATTTCGGCATTTTTTATTTCTTTTCCTTTGGTAATTGGGATTTTATAGCTACCTTTGCACCGAATAAAATTAAATAATATGGCAGAAAGGATATTTAGACGCAAAATCTATGAGCAAATGCTGAATTGGAAACAAAATCAGCACGGGACAACCGCACTTCTTATCAGAGGTGCAAGGCGTGTCGGTAAATCCACTGTTGCCGAGGAGTTTGCCCGACGTGAATACGAGAGCTACATATTGGTTGATTTCTCAAAGGCAACGCCAGCAATACACCGTTTGTTTGAAGATGTCTCCAATCTGGACTACATCTTCACCCAGCTGCAACTTAATTATCGAAAAAGCCTGAAACCACGCAAGTCTGTCATCATCTTTGATGAAATACAAAAGCAGCCATTAGCCCGGCAAGCCATTAAAACGCTTGTGGCCGACGGACGCTACGATTATATAGAGACTGGCTCTCTGTTGAGCATCAAGCGTAAAAGAAAGTCAGCAGGCAACTCCGGGCAACAGAAAAACATTCTCATTCCCAGCGAGGAAACACGCCTTGATATGTATCCTATGGACTATGAGGAGTTTCGTTGGGCATTGGGAGATGACCAAACAATTCCCCTTTTGCGAACAATGTTCAACAGTCTGAGTCCGCTGAGTGATGATACTAATCGTCGTATGATGCGCGATTTTCGTCTGTATGTTTTGGTTGGAGGCATGCCCCAAGCTGTCAATGACTACCTTGATACTCACGACATGAGTATTGTCGATCAACGCAAGCGTAGCATTCTTGACCTCTACGATGAGGATTTCTACGACTTGGACCCATCAGGTCAAACCTCAGATTTGTTTCACGCCATTCCTGCTCAACTAAGCAGCAACGCATCTCGCTACCAGGTTAGTAGCGTGATTGATGGAGGAAAACTGGATCGTTTGAGAGGCCAGATAAATATCCTCAAAGATTCCATGACCGTCAATATAGCTTATCATGCTAACGACCCAAGTGCAGGACTGGCATCACACATCAACCGCGACCAGTTCAAATTGTTCTGTGGAGATACAGGGCTGTTTGTCACTCTCGCTTTCTGGGACGATAAATTTACAGAGAATGTCATTTATCAGAAATTGCTGAGTGACAAACTGAAAGCTGATGTGGGCTACGTCTATGAGAACGTGGTGTCGCAGATACTGACAGCTACTGGGAATAAGTTGTATTACCACACGTGGCCGACACCATCGGGCAAACACAACTATGAGATAGACTTTCTGTTGTCCCGTAAAGCTAAAATCTGTCCGATAGAAGTCAAGTCATCGACATCTAATCTTCATGTTTCCATAGATGAATTCCAGAAAAAGTACTCGGCTCGCATCCTGCAACGATACATCCTTCACTCGAAAGACATTCGCAAAGAGCAGGACTTGATATTGCTACCAATGTATATGTCAATGTTTCTTTAGATATTAATCAGCCTATATGATAACTTACAATTCTCTATTTATTTTTTTGACGAACATAGGATTCGTAGAACACACCGAACTTTGCATCCGAAAATAAAAGAAACTGGTTATGGAGAAAAGTCAAGTCAATGAAAAATATGTGCTTACATTAGTCGAGAACAGTGATGCAACACTTAGTGTAAGGAGAATGGACATACTTAGTTCTGAGGTACCCATTGCTGAATTAGAAGCTATGGTAGACAATCCTAACAGAACTATTTACGATATGTCGTCATATTTCTATTCTGTTTTTTCTCCGAAAATTAAGGCATTCGCTTTTTGTTATCCTAGCGAATATAATGATAGCTATATAGACAAGCGTTCCGCTCCTGAAGAAGTCTCTTATGCAGATTATGTAAAAGCCATTAAGGAAATAGAAACTACTTTCAATGCGAAGCATCGTTTCAGCAAAGAAACCAAGGAGGCTTTAGAGTTGAAGCTGGATAAGGAAATAAAAGAGACCGATCATTCAGCTAAAAAGAAGTATCTAAAGAAGGCATCTATATACATTAAATGTCTGCGACTTAGCGAAACTGTAAAGAAGATAAGAGAATATGACGATATAAAATTGTACTCCCGTGATATTGTTGGGTACTCTACATATATGCATACAATCAATGACGATATTACAGTTGAATTAAGGACTAATTTTGGTTATGGCAGTGCGGCGTATTTCAATCTCGCTGTCAAGTATAAGGATATTGTTATCCTGCCGTATTCATACCTTGTTCATTACTATTATGCCAACATGAAATCTCTGATGGCATGCACAAGGGCATATCGTCCTCTACGAGAGAGCTGGGTGGCATCAATCGATTTCATCGCTGACTTCGTAAATCAGTCAATAGCTGACCCGAAAAAATTCATCGGTGAATATGTGATAAAAGAAGTTGAAGAGATGATGAAGGGTTTACGAGCCATTATGGATAATCCAGCTGAAGTTCAAAGCAGAATTAAAGATTCAACTTCATCTGAAATTCGTCTCAGCGTTATACGTCCTTTTAACAGGGATGAGTTTGTTATGATGGAAACCATGGCGGATGAACTGACCACTTTGTTTAAGGCTGAAAAAATTACGGGAGCTTTGTTGTTTGTCGAAAGTCTTAGACAACTGCAAGAGGTCTGTGGAGATATGTCAGCATTGATAAATGAAATTCTATCAATGAACAAAGGAGTTAAGCCAGAAATTCCTCCTGTGCTGAATAGCGTTCGTTCAACGATTGAAATATTCAAGAAGGAAGAAATGAATCTTGAACGACAAATTAAGTTTAAGGAAAATAGAAAACTATATTTTGATAAGCGGAAAGAGCGCCTTCAGGCTAAAATGACTTTCGCAGAGAAAATTGCCCATGACAAGATTTTCCGTGAGAAGAACCCCTTATATGTCAAGCTCGAAGAAGAAATCAACGAGTTAAATCAAAAGGTGTATAATCTTCAAGACAAGATTCGGAAACGCGAAAGAGTAGAAGAACGTTTGACTGTTTGTCTGAAGAGGACAGAGAGTATTGAAGAATATAAAAAAGAAGACTATGCCAGCGAATAAGAATGCGATGACCAGATATAAAATACTGGATGATTTACTGAGCAACCGGTATCATAACTACTCCTTGGATGATCTGACGGAGGAGGTAAACTATCGTCTTTCCGAAATGTACCCTGATACCAATGGCGTTGTTAGAAGAACAATAGAGAAGGACATCTTCTATTTGGAGTACGAAGGTCCATTTCTGGCTGATATAGAACGGTACTCAGTTGATGCATACAACAAAGAAAAGCAAAAATCTTATACTAAGCAATGTCTCCGATATGCAAACCCTGCATTCTCTATATTTAAGAAACAAATGTCGGCAGACGAAGAGTACCTTCTTTCAGAAGCATTAACCTTGCTCGGCCAGTTCGATGGACTTCCTAACCTAGGTGACCTTGAAGCACTTAGATTGGGGCTGGGAGTAAAAAAAACAAAACACCAAATTATATCGTTATCAAAGAATCCACTGGAAACGTCCAACATTTTGGGTGAACTTTTCACGGCTATTTCTCAACGACAAACAATCAACCTACACTATCATACCTTCAAAAACAAAGATGTTCAGCTTACTGTCACCTTGTTTCCTTATATGCTAAAAGAGTACAACCGCAGATGGTTCCTTGTTGCCGCAGCAGAATCGGACGGCAAACTGTTGACATTCGGTTTGGACAGAATAGATGACGTGGAGAATCTACCATCTCATAAATATGTAGATTATGATGGTGATCTGAATGATTTGTATGAAGATATTATCGGTGTAACCTACAAAGAAGAGAGTCCAGTCTATAAGATTGTACTTTGGGTAAGTGATAATTCCAAGGATTACGTGGTAACAAAACCTCTACATGAGTCTCAACGAAGTGTTAGTGGAACGAAAGCACAAGAGCTATATAGTCAGTTCCCAACGCTAAGTGGCGGTCAGTTTTTTATCATAGAATGCAAAGAGAACTATGAACTCATCCGCGAGCTGACCTCATTTGGAAAAGACGTGGTAGTCCTATCTCCTAAACCAATTACAGACCTCGTTGAGAGGCGAGTTTCAGAAATGTTTGAGATTTATTCAAAGCTCCGAACATAGAATTCGCAATATAGTTGTACCTTTGCACCAGAAAATGATAAAAGTATGGATTATAAGAGCTATAAGGAATACGGAAATGTTATCGTCGCACAGCGTTCGGACTACCTTTGGGGAGTTCTCGACCATAAAGGTAACGAGATTGTCCCATTTGGCAAGTATGGCTGGATTGACGGGTTCGACCAAGGATTAGCGAGAGTGCGCACTCAGGGAAACTCTGGAAGGGTTGCCAACACTATTGCCATCATTGATTTAGAATCTGATAAGTCTAAAATGGTTGAAGGTCGTGGGAATCTTGAAGATTTCATCAGACAGGACAGAGCCAAACATCCTGAGACCTATGCCAAGTGGGGAATAATTAACGAACAGGGAGAAGAAGTTCTCCCCGTAGAATACGATGATGTTTGGAACTTCCTTGGTAAGAAACGCTTCTCAACCAAGGTTGTCCTGAATGGAGAGTCACATGAAGTATCCTTCCATGACCTTAATCCTTCTTTGCCTTTGAGAGGACAGCGAAGCTCCAGTCGAAGCTACGATGATGATTATGACTACAATGACAATTGGGGTAACGACGATGGTATAGATTATGAGGAAGAAACCTGGTATGCTCTTACTGATGGACAATATGGTGATTACCCAGGTCCAGGTGTTGACTACGATTGTCTTGGTTTCTAAGATGACAAACAATAAAATAGTGAAGGAAAACGTTTTTTATTAAAACAACGAACATAGAGTACGTGCATTGTCTGTAACTTTGCACCGACAAAAAAAGCGGTCTTTGACATTCTTCCGATTCTGGAACTACATTTTGAACTTTGTCCTGCGTATTCGCAAGATGTCTCACTGCCCTCTGAGGCTCTGAGATAAACAATGTCATCATGTTAACGTGTACACTATACATACATAGTATGTTTTTATTGTAGATGTTATGATGTTATTATCTTAGATTCTATGTTATACTTACATAAAGAAAATCGTTTCAGATAGGAACTTGTCAAGACCGCTTTATTTATACCACTTGAATGACGTTAAGTAAATGGATAAGGAACAAATAAAACATATAGCACTCCAAATGGAGTCTCGTGAAGACCTTCTCAGCCTTCTCAACCGCATCAAACGTGATGAGATGGAAGAGTTGGGCTATGCCGACAAGTTCCATCCGTTTACGATAAGGCATATGAACTACTACTGTAATCCGAAGAATGCCTTCCATCGTTATCGCCAGTTCAAGATTAAGAAAAAGGCTGGTGGCTTTCGCCAGATTACCGCACCAAGGAACAGAAGCTTTATGTTTCTACTCGATTGTCTGAACGAGGTGTTGAAGGCTGTTTACACACCATCTCAATACGCAATGGGCTTTACTGAAGGGCGTTCAGTTGTCACTAATGCCTGTAAACACAAAGGGGCAAACTATGTTTTCAATATAGACCTCAAAGACTTTTTCCCAAGCATAGAGCAACCCCGTGTATGGAAGAGACTGCAGCTTCAGCCGTTCAACTTCCCTGTATCAGTGGCAAATGCTATTGCGGGCTTATGTTGCATGAGGGAAACCCGAATAACGTCGGATGGCATTAAGAAAGACTATTATATATTACCACAAGGGGCACCAACTTCACCAATCATCACCAACATGATTTGCGACAAGTTAGATCATCGACTTGGCGGTCTTGCACACCGCTTCGGTTTGAATTACACCCGTTATGCGGATGATATTACCTTCAGCTCAATGCACAACGTGTTTCAAGAGAACAGCGATTTCCGTAAAGAATTATTACGTATCATTGGCGACCAGGGCTTTGTTATGAACGAAAAGAAAACGCGGCTTCAGAAACGCGGCTCACGTCAAGAAGTGACAGGTATCATCATCAGCGATAAGCTGAATGTTTCGCAGAAGTATGTGCGTGATATACGCAATATCCTTTATATGTGGGAAAAGTACGGCTACACTGTAGCCTACGCTAAGTTCTTCCCAAGGTATAAGGAAGAAAAAGGGAATATCAAGAAAGGAAATCCTGATCTTATGAATGTGATTGACGGAAAACTGATGTACCTTAAGATGGTTAAAGGCAAGGACGATTCTGTGTACCAAAGACTGCATGCCAAATTCCAAAGCCTAGTCGCTCTGATGCGCGACCCGAAAAAGATCAATGATAATCACATTACCTATGTTGAGACTATGCCTCTTCTCGATTTTGAAAAGAAGATAGGGGGTTCTGTGGAAATCGTTATAACCCCCAAAGAGGAAAAGAATAGCGAAGGTGAAATGTACCAAACAGGAAAGGGGCGTTTTGCATACTATTTACTTGCCGGAACCAAACAATTGATTTCAATAAGTAAGTATCTGTCTGAAACAGAAATCAAGGCCAAGGACAAACTGGCAATTTCACAATGCCGTGATGAGAAAGATAAGGAGTTTATGCTCATTCATAGAATCAACATCGTGATGGTGCCGCCACCAAAGCCTGTCGATATAGACGAATTGAATAACGATTTGGACTCACTGCTAAGCTCATAATTATGGATGAGAAACTTAAATCCACACTGGATAAAATAATACGTCTTACTCAGCAAAATGCTGAATTCGACAAAAGTCTGCGGGATGCTATGTCTTTAAGCTATCCTGTAGACAATGGTGTAATCTCGGACGAACGAATCAATCAAATTTACGAATATTGCATAGAAAAAATTCTTCGCAAACAAGCCGAAGAATTTTATACGGACTTCCCAGTTAAATCAATAATTCCTACACTTGTTGATGATTTTGTACGAATGGAATCTTTTAGAAGAAAAGATGCATTTGGAGATTTCTGTGTATCCCTCTACCAACAAATTGAAAATATAACCAACAAATTATGCGAGTCAAAGCAACTCAACAATATCGCAGAAAAAATGTGGGGATGCCCAGCCTATGTTGTGTATAATAAAGATACTGAGCCGAGAATTGATAATAGGCTTGAAAGCACGTTTACAATAGCAGGTTTAGTTTTTCCTGGACAAAATAAAAAGACGGGGCTTCCATATTCAGTCGAAAAATCTCAATCTTCTCTTCAAGCACAATATGCAAGTGATAAAATTCGTGCTGTAATTTATTTTCTTGGTTATAAGGCAACTATGAGAAATGTAGATTATGAGAATTACATTGAGATAGCCTCTTTGATGTCAGATATATATCAATGCCGCAATATGAATCATAGAGGTAATACTCTTACTCAATGGGAAGCTGATACTATAAATCGGATCATCCCTATGAAATCTTATTATTACTTTAAATTTACAGGGGTCTTAGCTCAATTTGTCAATGGAATCAAATATGGAGTTCCATTCATACCTTCTATTGAGGCATATTGTAACTCCATTGAAAAAGTGAAAGAAAAAATACCTATGCCAAAAACGCTCGGTAAAATTGAACTTTCAGAAAAAGACTTGAAGAAGAAAAGGTTTAAATAAACTTGTGAAAAACTTAGCTCTTATTATTAAAAACATCTTATCAAAATTGTTAACGGAATATGCAATCCCACTGACTTTCAGCACCTATGCCAAAAGCCAGTGGGTTAATTGTTCTCGAAACAAACTTCGGAATTATTGTTGGGAAGAAACAGATGAATATAACGGCTCGTTACCGACCGCGCCTGTCAGAATCTCCAAAATCAACCGCCAACACGCACTCCCGGCTGACTTCTCCGAAGTGCCGTTTGAGACGTTCATAATCTGCGATAACCTCTATCAAGGTTATCTCCAAACACAAGACGATAACCTGCTCGACCAACTTGGCTCAACGCTCTATGGCAAGTCTATGACTTTCAAGCCATACGAGCGCATCAACATCTTCTACTGGTTTGCCGCGCTCAAAGAGATACTGTTTCTTTGAGTGTGTCTAAGAAAGGGTACTAAAAAAGGACCAGCCAAATTTTGACCGGTCCGAACAAG
>ERZ808037.752-NODE-752-length-26365-cov-13.852214_pt1 | contig 26365 bp, 23 predicted proteins | sample MGYA00380190_ERZ808037 | MGnify/ENA primary metagenome ERZ808037 (study PRJEB31490, sample SAMN06133399) | mouse gut metagenome | isolation source: J9 | host: mice | place: China: Chengdu | collected 2015-05 ...
AAGCTGCCCATTCCGTGTGCGTTTCAAATCAGCCAGGCCTCGCTTTGTGACCTCTGGGCTGCCAAACAGATTGATTTGGATTGTGCTCCTGTTGCCAACGGAAAACTCTTTGCCGACCGTGCCTACACCGACGCTGCCTGGAAAGCTGCACTTCGGGATAACCGGGCAATTGAACTTATTACGCCCAGAAAGAAAAAACCGACGGATACTTTATCTTCTGGTGATTGCTTTAACTCCTCTGTTGCTTCTTCCAGACAACCTATTGAGTCTTTTTTCAATTGGCTGCAGATTAAATCTGCCATTCAATCCGCTTCCTGCGTCCGTTCTCTTTCAGGACTTTTCTTTCTTGTCTTTTCTTCTCTTGCCTTTTGTCTGTTTTTATTGCTTTTCTACTATTGATTGCCATACATGAAGAAAACGCTAATGCTGTTCGCAGCATATTTGAATATTATCTTGTGGGAGCCGGCTTGGGGAAAATTGTTGATATGCTCTTTGTAAAATGCAAATCCTCTCCGACGGAAAACTCCAAGTGGGCTAGGACCGCTGTGGACAAGCTCCTGACCAATCAGAAGTATATCCCAATTGTTGGTGTAAACGCCTATATGAATACTCAATTTGAAAAGTCTCGCCGGTGTAATGTGGATTTATGACAAGGTTGGACATCCGAGAAAAGCAGATAGGGGACATCCGCCCCAGCAGAATACAGCAGCTTGTCCACCGCCTTGCAGAGCGCACGATACATGGCCGCGCAGGCCATGTATCGAAGTGCGCCCTTCCGTTCCGTCAGGGGCTTTAACGGGCCTCGCTGTGCTGGACCCGTTTGATAGTTCCCCAGGTCCCTTTGTTTTTTTGATAGCCGATAAGGGCGCTGAGGCGGATGAAATCAAAGACAAATCGAAAGAAGATATTCTCAATCAGGCACATAATGCAGGCTCGAAATACATCCCCACGGCTGATATGGATATTTTGTGTGTAAATTCGTTGAAAAAATGCGGTGATCGTCAGGATGGTGCTGTAAATTGCAAACAGCAGATAGAACTGGAGCATAAATTTTGCATTAAGCAGTCCTGCAAGGGCAGCTGCAGCAGTCACAGCCAGCCCGATCACTTCGATGATGGGAGAATACAGCTCATAGAGCAGGTAGTAGAGGTAGGAGGCGGTGCCCACCATTCCGAATCGGGACTTCAAAAACATAAAGCGGTAGCGCGTGATACACTGAAACAGGCCGATATGCCACCGCCGACGCTGCTTGAAAAGGTCTGGCAGCGTGGAGGGGGCCTGACTCCAGCAGACCGCATTGGGCTCATAGCGGATGGAATACCGCTCCAGGTTATTCCGGCAGTAGGCGTGGAGCTTGGCCACCAGCTCCATGTCTTCCCCCAGCACATCGGTGGCATAGCCTCCGGCGGCGATGACCACGCTCTTTTTGAACAGGCCAAAGGCGCCCGAGATAATCAGATTTCCATTGAAGCTGTCCAGGAGAATCCGGGAGGCCAGAAAGGAGCGGTCATACTCCATAACTTGCATACTGGTCAGGAAGTTCCAGGGCAGATGATAGCTCAGCTTTCGATGTGCGCCCCCCTCGCCCTCCGGGTTAAACTGGATACACTGGGCCACTCGGATCAGTCCGCCCACCGCGACCACGTCGTCATCTTCCATAACCGGCTGGACAATGCGCTCCAGGGAATCCCATTGAAGTACAGAGTCTGCATCAATACAGAGGAAGTAGGGATATTGTGCGGCATTGATGCCCGCGTTCAGCGCATCGCCCTTTCCACCGTTTTCCTTTCGCAGCAGCGTCAGCCGGACCCGGGAACCCGGGGCCTCATAGACGGCTTGAATGGGTTTGCAGGAGATGCTCAGCCGGATGGGACGGCTGACCTGCTTCATGTGAAAGTGGTCAATCAGCACCTGGCTGGTATTATCGCTGGAGCCATCGTCTACAACGATCACCTCATAGAGCTGATAGTCCAGCTCCAGCAGAGACTTTACATTGTCTAAAATGGTAACTTCCTCATTGTGCGCCGGCACCAGAATCGAGACGGGAAAATAATAATCATGCTTCAGCTCGTTCTTAATCGCACGCATCCGGTCCAGGCGGTAAAGCCGCCAGGCCCCCGTGGCCACAGACAGAAACAGGTAGGAGGCATAAAGCAGCAGGTACAGCAGAAAAAATGCCTCCACCCCGCGCAGGATTTGATAAACAAATTGGCTCATACCGCTGCCAGCACCTCCCTTTCTTTTTCTCCTCCCTTTGCGGCAGGCTGTCCCCCCAGGATATATTCCAGCATTTCTGTGGCGTAGCGGTCCGTGCTGGCGTCAATTCCGCATGCTTCCCAGGTAACGCCCTGTGCCTTCAAGGAGCGGGCCGCGTTTTGCCGAACGTACCAGTTGGAGCTGTGGAGGGCTCCCTTCAGGGCCTGCCGCGTCTTCTCGTCCGGGTAGGACGCAAGGGCGGCGGCCGCCGCGATGGCAAGCTCCCGCCTGCCCTCAGCCTCGCTTTTGAGGAGCCGCAGAAGCGCCGGCTGTGCATAGGGGACTGCGTGGCGGCGGAAATAGCGCACCAAGGTAAATTGTGTCTCTGTGGGCAGATTTTCTGTCTCCAGCGCCCTTAAAAAAGCCTCTGCAAATTGGTCTTCGTCAAGCGCTTCGGCAAAGCGGATGGCTCCTACCTGAAAGCACTCGATCAGTTGGCCCCGGTAGCTCCAAAGCCGGTTGGCCAGGGGCTCTTTTTCTCCCCGAAACCGGTTCAGGCCATCGGCCAGAAGTCTGGGGTCGTGATACCAGCCCCGCTGGCTCATAAAAAGAAAGGCGTGCTCCACCGACTGGATATTTCCGAGCGCATAGAGGGCGTTCAGCACATTTTCCCGGCTGTATACCGTGGAGTGGTCCAGATAGTTCAGCAGGAACTCCAGCAGCGGGCTGCGCCGGTCTCCGATTGCCGGATGAAAGACAGCGATCACATAGGCGAAAAATGCCTGCTCCATCGCGTCTTTCTCGCCGTACTCCCGCGCAAGCTCCAAAATCACGGGGTGATGTTCCTGAAAGAAAGACGCTGCCGCTCCCGGCTGCACCTGTTCCCGGAGCTCCATCGCCTCATAGAAGGCCATAAGCTCCTGAACATTTTTCAACCGGCGGAGCAGCTCGCCGGGCTCCCATATGGGAGCCCCCTCCGCAAAGCTGTCCAGATATTTTTCCCAATGCTGAATCTTCCTCTGCCGCTGCCGCTTGATGATGCCGGAACGGAAGATATACAGCAGATTAAACAGCAGCAGGACAACGCAAATAAAGATGTAAAAGTATATGACCGCCCTGACCGGCAACTGCACTTCAATCTCCTCCCTTCCAATACGTCTGCACCATGTAATAGCTCTCCTTCAGCCGCTCCCGAAACGCCAGACTTTTCCAGCCCCTGACCCGCAAAGCCTCCATCAAAACCTCATCCGGTTCGCCGTCCCGGGCGGCCCCGATCCACAGCTCCCGAATTTGTTTGAACTCCACACCATAATGCCGGTAGTAGTCCCGGTGGACCAGCATGGAGGCGGGGGCTCCCACATTCAGCAGCAGCCAGGGCAGGCGAATTTCCACACATCCGTCGCCAAAGCAGAAATCGGCCAGGGAGTTATAATTCGGGGACCGGCTGTCTCCGTTTCCGTGGACCAGCTTTCCGGTTTCCCATACCCCCAGGCGCTGGAGGGCTCTGGTCTCCGGGGTCAGCGTATCCACCAGCAGGGGGTTCTGCACCGCCATGCCCACCGGGACAAAACTGGCGCTGTCCCGTTCCGGAATGTCCAGGAACGGGTCGTCGCCCTCGGTTTCATACAGGAACCGCTCCCGCGCAGAGTCCCAGTGATCCTGCACCAGCAGGCGGCTGTTGGCCGTTCCATCCAGGCACAGTACAAAATCCGCCTCCCGCTGGAAGGTCAGAGAGGGACTGGCGCAAGAGCGGCTTCCCACCTCGGCGGAGATATCCAGCGGCAGATAGACCGCCTCCTCCCAGCTTACGCCCTCCAGAAGCAGATAGAGCCCCTCTGCGTCGTAGCGGGCGGAGAGCCGCATCCCGTTCCGCTCCAGTAAAAGGTCCGCCGCCGTCCACTCGGATGCGTTTCCGTCCAGAATACAGGCCGCGTCCTCCCCCGGCTCGAAGGCCATCAGGCCATAGCTCTGGTCCGCCGTCTGCAAATCGTGCCACAGGTAATGTTCTGTAGGGACTGCGGCAAAGGCGGTGTTCCAGCTTCGCCGGTCCCATTCGTCCTGCCAGGTGGAGATAAAGCCTCCCGCCCAGCCGTCCGCCTCCAGCGTCCGGCTGACCTCCACCAGGCGCATCCCCTGTTCCTGCTCGCTCAGGGGAGCACGATTTTGAACGACAGCGCCCCGGCTGGTGGAAAAGCCGTAGCCCGCCGCCACCACCGGCATGGTGTGATACCGGCCCATCAGCTCCAGGTAGCCGCCGTAGGGCTGATTGACGGGCAGCCCTGCCAGAAGGGGGGCGATGTCCTGCTTCTGGCAGGGGGAAAGATACTCCGTAAAGTTGTCGCAGAAGTCATAGAGCCGGTAGGCGGCAAAGCGCCCCGCCTCCATGGCGGGCATGGGCGTGATATGCTCCGGGTCCGTCTGGGCGTGTTTCTCCAGCTGACGGGCGTAGACCTCCTCATACTCCAGAAAGTCGCAGGAGGGGTCGCAGAGGAACCCGGCGGGCCGCTGCGCGCTGTATTTGTCCGTCTCATAGGCGGTGATTTCATCCATAACCCGGGCCATGGCCGCCTCAAAGGGCGTGGCCTCCGCCGCTGTCTGAAAGTAGGTCCCCTGGTAGGCCCCGGAGCGGATGGTGCTGTGGTCCGTATAGGAGATGGTGTCCGAATACCATTCCGTCCCGATCAGGAATCCCACCACCCAAGGGGAGATGTCCCGCCGGTAGATTCCGCCGCTCCTGATTCCCACAGCCGGGAGGTCCTTCCGCCCGTGGATGATGTCCACCAGGGCTTTGCCGTCCTCCAGCAGAGAATCCAGAAAGCCGGAGGTGTAGGCGTCCTTGGAGCCGTCGCCCACAGCGTCGCTGACGCTGGTGCCCTGAAGCAGATACAGCGGCTGGTCGTGGCTGGTGTTGTAGGCATAGAGGGCGTTGTAAAAATCATCGTTCATAATGCTGGTGGCCCGGACCGCGTTGGCCCCCATATCCCCGATGGCCTTAAACCAGCGGAGATAGTCCTCCTCCCCCGCGTCATAGGCGGTGGCGTAGTGCCCCGGCAGGCTGGCGGACACGTCCACCCCCCGCAGCGTCAGCGGGGTGTAAGCCTGCCCGTCTCGCACCTGGAGCTGCGTCCCCTCCGCCCGGAAGGGAACTTCCACCGGGGGGCGCGGCCCAAAGCGCAGGTAGAAGCCGCCGTAAAATATGGACCAGTAGGCCCCGACTCCAATCGCTAGCAGCAGAACGGCTGCCGTTACAAATCGTTTCATTTTGGCTCCCCCCCTAACCCAGCATCTGGTTGGCAAATCGGGAGGGGTGGCAGTACTGCCGCAGAGAGTCAATATGCTCATCCATCCACCGGCCCCGGTCCACGATGTAGTCCATCATCCACTCCACTGCCTCCTCATAGCTGGCGGGGTTGGCCTCCCGCAGGGTCTCGTCGGTGGCCGGGTCGGGCCGCTGGCGCTCCCGGGGGCTGAGCTGTTCCGGGTCGAAGCTCCAGCCCCAGACCGCGAAGTTCCGGTCTACGGCGCCGCCCAGCCATGCCTCGATCTCCTTCTCATAGGCCAGCAGGCGCTCCTCAGAGAGAACACCCCGGCGCAGCTGGCGGTAGCGGGAGATCACCCGCTCCACAAAGTCCTCGTCCTGCATCAGCTTGGCGAACCAGCTGCGCTGAGACAGCAGAAATTCCCGGCTGGAGATGGGGGTAAAGAAGTTGTCAAAGGCGTTGTTGTAGTCCCACACCGGGCCGATGGACAGCTTTCCCCGGACGTCCCGGTAAAAATAGGTGGAAGCGCTAAAGGTGTCGTTGATGCCGAAAAACTCCATCAGAATGTAGTAATTCACAAAGGACTCCATGTCCAGCTCCTGCCGCCAGCGGCTGGAACCGTCCAGCATTTCCACAGAATAGAGCAGCCGCTCCGCTTCATTGTAATCCGCATGTACATAGTCCCGCACCTGTCGGGTCTGGTTGATTATTCCCGGATACAGCAGCTCCAAATGCCGCCCCGACTCCATCCGGTAGGTATAGAGGCTGAAGTTATTCAGCACCTTCCCCGGATTGGTAAAAGGCTCGATACGGATGAGATAGCTCAGCACCGGGTCTCCCGGCGTGTACTCCCGCAGGTCAAGCCGGTTGTCATCCACGTTGATGGTCTCCATCAACAGGTAGACGCCCTGATACTCCCCATCAAGAATTACCTCACAGAAGCGGGTATCCGGCACCCAGGTCCCCATCACCTCCGCCGAGAGGTTCATGCACATATAGTTGCGCATGAGCGTCTTGTCCAGGAAGGGGCCGTGGAGGGCCCACTCCTTGCCCTCCTTCATTCCCAAAAGTCCCAGCCGCCGGGCCGTCAGCGGGTCGTCCTCCTCTACGGTCCGCAGACGAAAGCTGCCCTTGGTAAACCACCGGGAGCTGTTGCCCCGGTAGCGGAACAGGGCGGTCCCTTCCTCGGTGGGGGTGTCGTCTCCGTGGTGCCAGACGCCCTCCCTGGATACCGTGGAAAACCGGACCTGGATTTCTTCCTCACCAAAATCCCCGGTGTAATGGCCAGCAGTTGCCCCGTCAGGCCCCTCATAGGGGCGGCCCGGAATGGTCTGGCCTCCGGTCTCAATACGGATGATGGGAAGGTGGGTGCAGAGCTCCCCCGCGCCGCCGCAGGCCGCGCAGGGGCCCAGCGCCTCCTCCGAGGGCTGTTCCCGGTGCTGCTGATACCGCAGCACGCCGGTGCGATCCCCTAGGTCCTGGAAAAAGACGGACAGCAGCAGGACGCATACCGCCATGTCCGCCATTGCAATGATGCCGCGCCGCATGGCCGTCACCCGCTGATTTCGTCGCTCTGGGTCACGGTGTTTACGTATTCGGTACCGCCCAAAGCATACAGGGCATCCGAGATGTCCAGGTCCTTTTGATAGTTCGTCTGCCAGACCTTCCGGGGCATCTCATAGATCAGTTCCACATGCTCCGCCGTGGTGTTGCGCACCCGCAGAAGGGCTCGTTTGTCAAAGTAGGAGAATACCAGCCGCTCCATGTCTGCGCCCTGCTCCTTGGTCCCCCGGATAATCAGCAGAATACGGTTTTCATTCCGCACCCGGCCCAGGAACAGCAGCACCACAAACACCATAGCCGTGCCCACACCAGCCACCAGATAGTCTCCTACGCCGCAGCAGATACCCACGATGATGGTCCAAAAGATGTAGGCGGTATCCCGGGAGTCCTTGATGGCAGTCCGAAACCGCACAATGGACAGGGCGCCCACCATACCGAGGGACAGCGCGATGTTGTTGCCGATGACGGTCATGACAGTGGCCGTGAGAATGGTAAGGGTCACCAGGGACACGTTGAATTTTTTGCTGTAGGCCGTTCCAGCGTGGGTATACCAATAGGAAATGTAAATTGCCGCGCTCAGAACCGCAGAGGCGGTGATATGTAATACGATCTCCTGTGAGGTAAGTGTTCCGCTCTCAGCGATAAGCTGTGCAAGATATTCTCTCATAATGTTTGCCTCCTCATCTTTGTCTCTTTGCTAAAAATTGAAATGTTTGCTGACGGTACGGCTCAGACAGTATTTGCTGACCGAAAGCTCGCTGGCGGCACAGCCGCTGAGCATATCCTTGATGTAGCTCAGCAGAAAGCCGTTGTATTTTACCTCCAGCACCACCAGCGATGTGTCTTGAACGGGGTATTGAGGGAGCGCAGGGTTAAAGATGTCAAAGCTGCTCTCCGTTCCCGTGATATGGTGGTCAAAGGTCACCCGGATTTTGTTCTCTCTGGCGATAAAGGCCCTCCGGCGGTATTCCACCACGGAGCGGGGCTGATAGCCGTGGATGTTCATAACGGCGTAGCATTCCCGAGCCAGCGGTTCCTGGAGGGACAGCAGCACACTGTAATCCCCCTGGGTGAGACGGACCGCCGCCTCTCTGGAAAGACGCAGGGACCGCTTCTTTTGCAGATTTGCCTCCTTCTGCTTGACCTCCAGCAGGGCAAAATTGCTGTCCGGGCCGTAGCAGCGAAGCCTGATTTTCCGCCGGACGGCCACCCCGTCCACCTTTTCCTGAAAGTCCCGGTCCTCCAGCGAGTCGAAGTAAAGGGAACGGATGGGGTAGCCATCCCCCCGGTTGTGGGGATCCTCCAGTATGAATTTTGCCAGATTCCCGCTGTGGCAGTAGTAATCGGGCAGGCCAATCAGAAATTTTTTCTCCTGCCGCAGGACTTCGTTCACTTTTTCAGTACCTCCTTTAGCGCCCGGTAGTCGTGGTAAGCGATGGGGATTGTTTGCTCCGGATAGGCTTCCAGCACGCGGGCATAACTCTTTTTCAAGGCGGTAAGACCCGAATTGTAATAGGTGTTGATTTCTTTCACGCCGTGTCCGTCCGCCTTTTGAAGTTCGTAGATGGTGATGATTCCTTTTCTATGTTTTTGCACCAGCTCCACCTCTGTGGCGATGTTTTTGATCTCTGCGCCGCGATAGTAGTTCATCACCGCGATACTGTCACAACCGTTTTGAATCAGCTCCTCCAGCCCCTTCTGCTGGCCCTTGTTATCGTAGTGCCAGGGGATACAGACAATGACCTCCAGTCCGTAGTCCTTTGCCAGCGCATACGCCTCTGTCATCCCGGACACAAAGCTCCCCATCACCTTTCCCGGGTCCTTATCCCATTCTTCCAGTGTGTATGGCTCTACGTCAAATACAATTCCCGCCAGCTGGGGGACCGTGGTCCACGGTTTTCCGTCCGCCTCCCGCCGCTCCAGAAACTTCCTCTTAATTCTGCGATTATAGGCTGCAGCATCCTTGACCGCTTCACACAGCCTGTCTCCGTCCGGGTCCAGGCCCCATGATGGATCCCCGGTCAAATAATAGACTGTAATGCCTTCCTCCATGGCGCTCTCTGCAAAGACAGACATCTGCTCCTGACGGCTGTTTTTAGTTGAGATGTTTTGATACAGGACGTTTAACCCCTCCTGCTTCATCAGCTTAAACAACTCTCCGTCTGTCTTGTTGACGGTCTCCGCGCTCCAGGAAAAAAGCCCTGCAGCTCCTAAAACAGAGGACGGTTTTTCAGCAGGCTTCGCTGCATAGACGGGGCCCTCCAGCAGGAGCATCGCGCACAGAAGTATGGAGACATACCGGCTGCGCCTCGGCGAGGCCCTAGAGCAAGTCTGAACGCCAGCACAAAATTGACGGTATTTACAGGCACAGTTTTTCAAGATACACACAAATACACCTCCTTTATGCAGCAATTCCCAATCCGTTTTGGCCTTAGACTCAGCAGGAATGTGTACATTCCTGTAAGGCGATTCCTTATCAAAAAAATATTTTACGAGGTATTGAAAAGCAGTGCTTTCTGTGGTATTCTTTATTGGCTTGGAAAGATGGAGTATTTTGCAGGAACGTACACATTTCTGTAAAACACCCCACTTATAACAACATGGCCTTTTCGTAATGCTCTGCCCGGTAGCGGAAGGTGGACAGCGGCATTCCGCACTCTTTTGCCGCCGTCGTGCCGGTAATCGTCCCGGACTTCCACCGCTGGTAGGCGCTGTGATAGTTCGCCGGAAGCGGCCTGGGCGGTCTGCCGAACCGGACGCCTCTGGCCTTCGCCGCCGCAATACCCTCCGCCTGCCGCTGGCGGATGCTGGTGCGCTCGTTCTCCGCCACGAAAGACAGCACCTGCAGGACAATATCGCTGAGGAAAGTCCCCATCAGGTCCTTGCCCCGGCGGGTGTCCAGCAGCGGCATATCCAGCACCACAATGTCGATGCCCTTCTCCTTGGTGAGAATCCGCCACTGTTCCAAAATCTCGCCATAGTTGCGCCCCAGCCGGTCGATGCTCTTGATGTAGAGTAAATCGTCCGGCTTCAGCTTTTTGACCAGCTTCTTGTATTGGGGCCGCTCAAAGTCCTTACCGGACTGCTTGTCCAGAAAGACATTCTTCTCCGGGATGGACAGCTCCCGCATGGCGATTAGCTGCCGGCCCTCGTTCTGGTCGCGGGTGCTGACCCGGATGTAGCCGTATGTAGTTTTTAAAATGGTTATCAGACCCCCTATCTCTGTTTCGGCCATTTTGCTCCTTGCATACTATCTGTGTAGAATCGTTTCTGACCTTGGCTTTCTGCGGTGTCTGGTTCCCTGTTATCTTATACTTCACCGGGGAACATATCCATTTCAAACGGTCATTGTGGCTTTCGAAGTACACTGGTATCGCCGCATGACCTATCATACTAAAATTTTTTAATCTTTCCTGAAAATTTAAGCGGAGATACAGGAACTGTGCCTGAGCAACGAGGCTTTGAACGTGGAAAAAGAGGACGCATAGCTCAGCACATAAGCTGAACTATGCGCCCTCTCTGCTACATCAGCAGTAAATCAGGTCTGCGGAAGAATTGATTGCCCATCTTCTATGTGGAATATCCCCGCAATTCAATCACTATCGATTGTCTACAAATAGCAAGGGAGAGGTAACATTTTTGTGTTACCTCTCCCACGACACGCCATTGTTTTATGGCTCAATCCTGATAATACCCATATTTCCAGACACCGTCTTCAAAGACGAGGGAAATTTCAAAGGAATCGGATGTATCATCATCATCCGCACCATATGACCAGTGCCCGCGGAATACTGCTTCCTCAGCGGTCCGGGAGACCATACGGTCAATCACGGCAAAGCCGCCCCTGTCTCCCATGCCGAAGTTTTCGATGATATACACCCCACCGTTGCGCTCCATCCACATCCACTTTATGCCCTCTACATCGAATGTGGGATATTTGCGGGAGAAGGTTCGATACCACAACTCATGTAATTGCTCCTCTAATTCAGAGATGTTTGTGCAGCCGATTGCCCGATAAGCTCTGACGTCCTCGTAGTTAGCGCCCAGAACTTCGACTGCGCTGATGGAGTCGGTCCTATCCTCCTGAGCAAGTCCCCCAGCTGCGAGATAGAAAAACATGAGGTCCATGCGATTAGCTGCCAGTTCAGCCCGGGCCATCAGTCCGGCATCCGAAATATCCCGGGCGGTTTTGCCGACAGCCAGGCACTCCAGCTCGGCCCGGACCTCGGCGACACAGACGTTCATAAAATGGTCCGAATAGTAGCCGTCCAGCAGTTCCTCCAAAATCCGGTTTTGGGCCCAGACAGTGTTGTACTCCGTCCGGCTGACCTCCCGGTCGTCGATGTAGTAGCTCTGGAAGTCCGAGCTGCCGTCGTCGCTGTGGCCGTAGGACAGACTGATCTGGCGGGTGGGGTAATAGAAGGTGCGGTTGTCATAGGAGCCGCCCACGTTCCGGTACTGGATGCCGCGCTCGCCGGTGACGGTGTTTTTGCACAGCTTCCAGTCCATCTGACCGCCGGCCAGTGCGCCCACCTCCCGGGCCTCCAGGTGGCCGTTTTTCCAGGTGTAGAGCTGGACGGACATCTCGCCCATGAGAAGGAGCTCCTTCACCCCGTCGCCGTCCACATCCACCAGCCGGGCGCCGCCGTTGGCGCCCAGCTCCCGGGCCAGGACGTCCAGCATGGCCCGAGCCATGGCGGCTTGGCTGTTGTCGGGCTGGGGCTGCGTGTTGTAGCCCCGGGTGGTGTCCAAGGTGACAGTGCCGGTAGCGCCGTCCCAGCCCACACCGAAGTCCAGAGCCTGGCCCAGGTCGCGGAGCTTGAAGTAGTTCATGCCGTCAATCTTGTAGACCTCCGCCTGGCAGAGAACGCCGTTAATGTAAATCGCGTCGCTGCTGGCGGTGGCGGACTTGCTGCCGCCGGCGGGCGCGCCGGTCAGGTCGGTGGGCTGTTTGAGGTAGCCCGCCCCGGTGTCGGCGGTGACGGACTTCTTATCCGCGTCATAGCCCACGGAAAACTGCTTGGCCGAACCGTTGAGAATGGCCGCCAGGTCGCGGATTTTGAAGTAGTTGCTGCCGTTGATTTTGTAGACGGTGGGGGTTTGGAGTACGCCGTCACAGATCAGGCTGTCGTTGGTGGGGGCGGCCTCCTCCGCGAAGGCGGTGCCGACGCACAGCGCCGCCAGCATCGACAGGGACAGCAGGGCCGCCAGGATTTTTTTCTTCATCTTTGTAGCTCCTCTCAATTCAAGCATTTCCAAACTCCGTCCTCAAAGACCAGAGACAACTCAAAGGGAGTATCCATACTGGGATCATCCTCTCCATAGGTCCACCGCCCGCTGAATACTGCTGTGTCACTGGTTCGGGAAATCAGGCGGTCAATGACCTTATAGCTTCCGTCATCACCAATCCCGGAGTCCAAAATAAAGTACAGCGCACCATTGTGCTCGGTTAAGGGAAGTTCTTCATCTGTCCAAAGCCAGGCGCTTCTGCGAGAGACAATACGATACCACATTTCCTGAGCGGAGGCTACAGCCTCAGCAAGTGTGGCATGGCTGGTCACCCGTGCAACGGTAAATTGGCCCGCCATAATGGTGTCATTTTCGTCATATTCTACGAAGCCTCCGTTTGTGATAGTCCAAATCAAATCATTCCTTTCGGCCACAAGTTTTTTGGCTGTCAACAGCAATTCTGAATCGGAAATGTTCTGAGCTGAGGGGGTCTGGGTCTCATAGCCCTGGGTAGTGTCCAGGGTGACAGTGCCGGTAGTGCCGTCCCAGCCCACACCGAAGTCCAGAGCCTGGCCCAGGTCGCGGAGCTTGAAGTAGTTCATGCCGTCGATTTTGTAGACCTCCGCCTGGCAGAGAACGCCGTTAATGTAAATCGCGTCGCTGCTGGCGGTGGCGGTCTTATTGCCGCCGGCGGGCGCGCCGGTCAGGTCGGTGGGCTGTTTGAGGTAGCCCGCCCCGGTGTCGGCAGTGACGGACTTTTTATCTGCGTCATAACCTACGGAAAACTGCTTGGCCGAACCGTTGAGAATGGCCGCCAGATCGCGGATTTTGAAGTAGTTGCTGCCGTTGATTTTGTAGACGGTGGGGGTCTGAAGTACGCCGTCACAGATCAGGCTGTCGTTGGTGGGGGCGGCCTCCTCCGCGAAGGCAGTGCCGACGCACAGCGCCGCCAGCAGCGACAGGGACAGCAGGGACGCCAAAATTTTTCTCCTCATTTCTCGTGTCCTCCTTTAAAAATGTAGAACCTCGGGGACGGTCTCTACCTGTATCTTACACGACAAAGCTAGAAAGTGCAAGAGAAATTTTCCAAAAAACCGGATAAAATTTATTCCGCTGTCCATTTAGCGGACTGAATTTTGAAAAGTCCGGTATAAGGAGCCCCGAGGCTGTCCATACTGTAAGAAAATTACAGCAGGGACGGCGTTTCCGTCCCGAGGAGGACCTATGGACCGAAAACTGAAAACCTGGGAAATTGCGCTGATGTTCGGCGTGTTAATCGCGGTGGTGGCGGGCAGCTGGCTGGGCCGGGAGCAGAGGGAGCTGGCTGACAGTGTGATCCGCTTTCACGTCATTGCCAACTCCGACAGCGAGGCCGACCAGGCCCTGAAGCTGGCGGTGCGGGACCGGGTGCTGGCCCGGGCGGAGGAGATGTACCCGGAGGGGGCCACCCTGGCCCAGGCCCAGGAGGCGCTGGAGGGGCATTTAAACCTTCTGGCCGCCGCCGGCCGGGAGGTGGTGGAGGAGCAGGGGTACGACTACCCGGTGGCCGCCACCCTGGAGGACTGCTGGTTCCCCACCAAGGAGTATGAGGGCTTCGCCCTCCCCGCCGGCAACTACACCGCCCTCCGGGTGACCATCGGGGAGGGGAAGGGGCAGAACTGGTGGTGCGTGGCCTTTCCGCCCCTGTGCCTGGGGGCGGCCAGCGAGACGGTGGACCAGGCCCTGGAGGCGGGCCACTTTACCCCCGGCCAGGGGGCCCTGGTCACCGGGGACGGCGAGGGCTATGTCCTCAAATTCAAGGCGATGGAGCTGTTAGGCGAATTACAGGGCTTTTTGGAAGGATAAATATTCCCCCCCTCTCCCCGCATACTCTGGGAGGAGAGGGGGGACTTGCGTTGTTTGGACAGCTTGTATACACAGCCGGCGGACGGGGGCGGCCCGCGCCGGGGCGGCTCTACGGCCTGCCCGTCCTGCGGGTGGAGGCCGACCCGACCGGCTTCTGGGGGGAGCGCCGCCTGCGCCGGTCGGCCCGGGGGCTGCGCCGGGGGGGCGCGCTGCGGGTGCTTGCGCCGCCGGACTTCGCACGCTGGCCCGCCCTGGCCGCCTTCGGCCTGCGGCCGGTGGAGCCGGAGCTATTTGTCCGGGCCCAGTCGGCCCCCCTGGCCCTGGCCGCCCTGGAGCGGCGGGGGCTGGCTCCGGAACGGGCCACCGTGGCCCTGCGGGGGACCCGGGCGGACCGGGACATGGCACGGACGGCGGCGGCCCTGTGTCCTCTGGTGCGGGGGCTGGTGATCGACGCCCCCCGGGGCGGGGAGGAGCTGGCCCTGTGGCTGCGCCGGGAGTTCGGCGTGCCCGTCCTGCCGGAGGGGGAGCGGGGGGAGGTGGCCCTGTCCTTTCAGGAGGGGTGTCCCGTGCCGGAGGAGGCCTCTCTGGAGCTGTGGGGGCCCCGCCCCCGGCTGGCGGGACTGAGGCTGTCCGCCCCGGAGCTGGAGGAGGCGGACCGGGAAAATCTGCCCCTGCTGGCCGCCCTGTGGGAGGGGGGCCGGCTGGCCCCCCAGGCCATAAAAATCACTTGACATACCGGGGGAAAACACATATAATGTCACAGAATATACGATATATGCTTTCGCGGGCCGCCGAGGGCGGCGGCCCCTACGGTTTGTGTAGGGGCCGGCCCCTGGCCGGCCCGTCGGTATCATATTTGGAAAGGTGCGATTGTTATGGCGAAGGAGTATAAGCTGAGCCCCCAGCGGCTCAAGGAATTGCAGGATGAGATGACCTACCTGAAAACCGTCCGGGAGAAGGAGGTGGCCGACCTGATTAAAGAGGCCCGCTCCTTCGGAGACCTGTCGGAGAACAGCGAGTACGACGAGGCCAAAAACGAGCAGGGCAAACTCTACGCCCGCATGAGCGAGCTGGAGGAGATTCTGGCCAACTACGTGGTCATCGAGGAGGACGAGACCGAGGGGGACTATGTCCGCCTGGGCTCCACCGTCACCGTGCTGGACAAGGAGTTTAACGAGGAGATCACCTATAAGATCGTGGGCTCCCAGGAGGCCGACCCCATGAACGGCGCCATCTCGGAGGACTCCCCCTTCGGCAAGGCCCTGCTGGGCAAAAACGCCGGGGACGAGGTGGTGGTGGACGCTCCCGCCGGTCCGGTGGAGTATAAGCTGCTGAAGATCGAGAGATAAAGGAGAAGTCAACATGGCCGATAAGAACAACCAGACCGGGGAGCAGGAGAACCTGTCCCAGCTGCTCCAGATTCGCCGGGACAAGCTGAAGGAGCTCCAGGAGAGCGGCAACGACCCCTTCACCATCACCCGGTATGTGGTGGATAACGACTCCGCCAACATCAAGGAGAACTTCGACGCCCTGGAGGGACAGGAGGTGTCCCTGGCCGGGCGGCTCATGTCCAAGCGGGGGATGGGCAAGGTGTCCTTCTGCGACTTACAGGACAAGTCTGGCCGCATCCAGCTCTACGCCCGGAAGGACGAGATGGATGAGGAGGAGTATGCCCGCTTCAAAAAGTACGACATCGGCGACATTGTGGGCGTGAAGGGCGTGGTCTTCCGCACCCAGCGGGGGGAGATGTCGGTCCGGGTGGTGAACGTCACCCTGCTGAGCAAATCCCTGCTGCCCCTGCCGGAGAAGTTCCACGGCCTGACCAGCACCGAGCTGCGCTACCGCCAGCGGTATGTGGACCTGATTGTCAACCCGGAGGTGAAGCGCAATTTCATTGTCCGCTCCAAGTTCATCAAGCACGTTCGGGACTTTATGGATGGCCGGGGCTTTATGGAGGTGGAGACCCCTGTTCTGAACACCATCTCCGGCGGCGCCACCGCCCGGCCCTTCATCACCCACCACAACACGCTGGACATCGACATGTACATGCGCATCGCCACCGAGCTGCCCCTGAAGCGGCTCATCGTGGGCGGCATGGACCGGGTGTATGAGATCGGCCGTATCTTCCGCAACGAGGGCATGGACCCCAAGCACAACCCGGAGTTCACCACCATCGAGCTCTACCAGGCCTACGCCGACTTCAACGACATGATGGACCTGTTCGAGGACCTGCTGTCCTCCGCCGCCCAGAAGATTCTGGGCACCTATCAGGTCCAGTGGCAGGGGGAGGACATCGACCTGACCCCCGGCTGGCCCCGTATGCCCATGCACGAGGCGGTGAAGCAGTACTGCGGCATCGACTTTATGGCCATCAACTCTGACGAGGAGGCGGTGGCCGCCGCCAAGGCCATTGGGGTGGAATTGCCCGAGACGGCGGACAAGACCTGGGGCAACGCCCTGTATGAGTGCTTCGACCAGCGGGTGGAGGAGAAGCTGATCCAGCCCACCTTCATCACCATGCACCCGGTGGACGTCTCCCCCCTGGCCAAGCGGTCCCCCGCTGACCCCCGGCTCACCGAGCGGTTTGAGCTGTTTATCTGCCACAGTGAGATGGGCAATGCCTTCTCTGAGCTCAACGACCCCATTGACCAGCGCCAGCGGTTCCAGAAGCAGGTGGAGCAGCGGGAGCGGGGAGACGACGAGGCCGGCATGATGGATGAGGATTTCCTCACCGCCCTGGAGTACGGTCTGCCCCCCACAGGCGGGCTGGGCATCGGCATCGACCGGTGTGTCATGCTCCTCACCGGCTCCGACTCCATCCGGGAAGTAATCCTGTTCCCCACCATGAAGCCCATGGACTGAGGGGGAAAAGGGGCAAATAAAAGCCGAAATGCGGAAAAGTGCAACTAGACGGACATCTCCGGCAGGGGATGTCCGTTTTTTGGCGCTTATCCACAAATTTTTATTGCAATTTCCGGCGTTCTGTGGTAATATATGGCGTGTGCAAGCGTTCCGAATTGATTCTGTAAAGGAGGAATCCCCTATGTACAAAGTTGACCTGAACAGCGACCTGGGCGAGAGCTTCGGCGCCTATACCGTCGGTATGGACGAGGCGGTCATTGCCCACGTGTCCTCCGCCAACGTGGCCTGCGGCTATCACGCCGGCGACCCGCTGGTGATGGACAAGACGGTGGCCGCCTGTAAGGCCGCCGGCGTGGCGGTGGGCGCGCACCCCGGCTTCCCGGACCTAATGGGCTTCGGCCGCCGGAACATGGTCTGCTCCCCCAAGGAGGCCAAGGCCTACATCCAGTATCAGATGGGCGCGCTCCTGGCCTTCACCGCCGCCAACGGCGTGAAGCTCCAGCACGTGAAGCCCCACGGGGCCCTGTACAACATGGCCGGCAAGGATATGGACCTGGCCCTGGCCATCGCCGAGGGCATCGCCAGCGTGGACAAGGATGTGATCCTGCTGGGTCTGGCCGGCAGCAAGATGCTGGAGGCCGGCAAGCAGGTGGGCCTGAAGATCGCCAGCGAGGTCTTTGCCGACCGGGCCTATCAGGCCGATGGCTCCCTGGTGCCCCGCTCCAAGCCCGGCGCGGTGATCCACGACAAGGATGAGGCCATCGCCCGCACCATCCGCATGGTCACCGAGGGCAAGGTGACCGCCATCACCGGCGAGGAGGTCTCCATCGACGCCCACTCCATCTGCGTCCACGGCGACAACCCCTCCGCGGTGGAGTTCGTCAAGAACATCCGGGCCCGGCTGGAGGCCGAGGGGGTCACCATCGCCCCCATTGCTGACATTGTGTGATTTGGAAGGTTTTTGGTTGAAAAAGGAAAGGGAAATCAGTCTCCTTTGCCAAAGGAGATGTCATTTGCAGGGCAAATGACAACGGTTCGTTTTGCAAGAGAGAGGAAAACTGACTATTTTGGAGGTACTTAAATGAGTAATAATCTCGCAAACAGCGGCGCGAAGCCCAGTCGTTCCGTACTGTTCGGTGCGGCCTTCCTGATGGCTACATCCGCCATCGGCCCCGGCTTCCTGACCCAGACTTCCACCTTCACCGCCCAGCACGGCGCGGCCCTGGCCCTGGTTATCGTGTTGGTCATTCTGATGGACATCACCGCCCAGATGAACATCTGGTCTGTGGTCTCCGTATCCGGCATGCGGGCTCAGGACGTGGCCAACAAGCTGCTGCCCGGCCTGGGCGTGATTATCGCCATTCTGGTGGCAATCGGCGGCCTGGCCTTCAACGTGGGCAATGTGGGCGGCGTGGCCCTGGGCTTCAATGCCATGCTGGGCCTGGACCAGAAGATCGGCGCGATTATCGCCGGCTGCCTGGGCATCCTTATCTTTGTCAATAAGAACGCCAAGACCATCATGGACAAGGTGGCCACCGTTCTGGCCGCCGTCATCCTCCTCACCGTGCTGGTGGTGGCCGTCAAGTCCCAGCCCCCTATGGGCGAGGTCGTCAAGGGTCTGGGCAGCTTTGACAAGCTGCTGAACACTGAAACCGGTATGTTCACTGCCCTGACTACCATCCTGGGCGGCTCCTGCGGCGGCTACATCGCCTTCTCCGGCGCACACCGCCTGCTGGACGCCGGCATCTCCGGCCCCGAGAACGTAGGCCATGTCCGCCGCAGTGTGGTTCAGGGCTGCGGTACCTCCGGCCTGGTGCGTATCCTGCTGTTCCTGGCCGTGCTGGGCACCTGCACCGTGGGCACCACCTGGGTGGCCGAGAACGCCCAGATCATCACTGACGCCGCCAAGGGCGGCAACCCCGCCGCCGAGGCCTTCCGTCTGGCTGCCGGCGACCTGGGCTACCGGCTGTTTGGCCTGTGCCTGTTCTCCGCGGGCGTTTCCTCCGTGGTGGGCGCGGCCTTCACCTCCGTCTCCTTCCTGAAAACCCTCCACCCCGTAATTGCCAAGTATGAGCGCCAGTGCGTCATCGGCTTTATCGCTTTCTCCACGCTGATGATGGTCATCGTGGGCAACGCCGCCCAGCTGCTTATCGTCGCCGGCGCCTTCAACGGACTGATTCTGCCCATCACCCTGGGCGTCATGCTCATTGCCAGCCGCAGCAAGCGGATTGTGGGCGAGAACTACAACCACCCCATGTGGATGATTATTCCGGGCGTTGTTGTGGTGGCTATCGCTTTGTACTCCGGCGTACAGTCCGTCCCCAACATTGTGAATCTCTTTAAATAAACAAAAACTCCCCTTCAGGGCAGGGCCAGGTCTTCCCGGGCCTGCCCTGAAGCCGCGAAAGGAGATATTCTATGGCAGACGTCAGATTTCTGCTGACGGGCGATACCTCAGTGTGTGTGGAGTTCGGCAACGAGATCAGCGAGCCCATCAACGCCCAGATACGCGCCTTCAACATCGCCCTGAGCAGCAGCAGCATCCCCGGCATCGTGGAGACGGTGCCCACCTACCGCTCCCTCATGGTCCACTACGACCCGGAGGTCATTCGCTACGCCCCCCTCATGGAGAAGCTGAAGGGGCTGCTGGGCCAGCTGGACAAAATTACCATCCCCCCCAGCGAGGTGCTGGAGATTCCCGTCCTCTACGGCGGGGAGGAGATGGGCCCCGACCTGAAATTTGTAGCCGAGCACGCGGGCAAGACGGAGGAGGAGGTCATCAAAATCCACACCTCCACCGAGTATCTGATCTACATGCTGGGCTTCACCCCCGGCTTCACCTACCTGGGCGGCATGGACGAGGCCATCGCTACCCCCCGGCTCAAGACCCCCCGTGTAAAAATTCCCGCCGGTTCGGTGGGCATCGCCGGCTCCCAGACCGGCGTGTATCCCATCGACTCCCCGGGCGGCTGGCAGCTCATCGGCCGCACCCCCGTGCGGATGTACGACGCCGGTCGGGAGACCCCCATCCTGCCCCAGGCGGGCCAGTACATCAAATTCTATGCCATCGACCAGGCGGAGTTTGACAAAATCGCCGCCCAGGAGGCGGCAGAGGGCTATCAGGTCAAGCGTCACCCCAGGAAGGAGGGCGGAAAATGAGTATCACCGTATTGAACCCCGGCCTGCTCACCACCGTCCAGGACCAGGGCCGCGTGGGCTATCAGCAGTTCGGCGTGTCGGTGTCCGGGGTGATGGACCCCCGGTCCGCCGCTCTGGCCAACATCCTGGCCGGCAACGACCAGGGGGAGGCGGTGCTGGAGTGCACCATGATGGGTCCCCAGCTCCAGTTTGACAAGGCAAATGTGATTGCCATCACCGGCGGAGACCTGGGCCCCACCCTGGACGGCAAAGCCGTTCCCAACTACCAGGCGGTGGCCGTCAAGTCCGGCCAGGTGCTGAAGTTCACCGCCCCCAAGACGGGCTGCCGGGCCTTCATCGCCTTCGCCGGAGGGCTGGACATCCCCGTCACCATGGGCAGCCGGTCCACCTATATGAAAGCCAAAATTGGCGGCTTTCAGGGCCGCAAGCTGGAGAAGGGCGACCAGATTGGCTTCCGGGCCCCTGTGGATACTCTGCCCCATATGGAGGACCGGGCTCTCAGGCCCGAGTTCGCGCCCAAGCCGGTGTACACCCTCCGGGTGGTGCTGGGCCCCCAGGACGATGCCTTTACCGACGCCGGAATCGACACCTTCCTCAGCGGCACCTACACCGTCACCCCCGAGTTTGACCGCATGGGCTGCCGCCTGGACGGCCCGGTGATTGCCCACAAGGATGGCGGCGACATCATCTCTGACGGCATCGCCTTCGGCGCCATCCAGGTGCCCTCCGCCGGTACGCCCATCATCATGCTGGGCGACCGGCAGACCACCGGCGGCTACACCAAGATTGCCACCGTCATCACCGCCGACTTCCGCACCCTGGCCCAGCTAAAGGCGGGGGACAAGGTGCAGTTCGTCAAGGTGCCGGTGGAGTACGCCCAGGGCCTGCTGCTGGCCCAGCGCTCCGCTCTGAAGGCACTGAGCAGGATTAACGCTTAAACTGTATATGGCCGCCCCGCCGGGGCGGCCATCATCAAAATAATGAGGAGGAGTATCTATGGCATTTGACATTACCCCCTACATCGACATGAAGCCCAGCGAGGTCCGTAAGCTCATCCGGGAGGGCGTCATCGACTTTCCCACCGCCGGCATGTGCCGGGGCTACGCCCAGGCCAATCTGGTAATCCTGCCCCCGGAGTACGCCGCCGATTTTGAGGAGTACGCCAAGAAAAACCCCTTCCCCTGCCCCATTCTGGAGATCATCAAAGGCACCCCCGACACCCACGACATGGGGGAGGGGGGCAACATCTGCACCGATATCCCCCGTTACCGGGTGTATGAGAACGGCGTGTTTACCAAGGAGCTCACCGACGCCTCGGAATACTGGAAGGAGGGCTATGTGGGTTTCCTCATCGGCTGCTCCTTCTCCTTTGAGGAGGCCCTGATTCGGGAGGGCATTGAGGTGCGGCACATCGCCCAGGGCCGCAACGTGCCCATGTTCAAAACCAATATCCAGACGGTGAAGGCTGGCCCCTTTGAGGGCCCCATGGTGTGCTCCATGCGGCCCATGACCCCGGAGAACGCCAAAAAAGCCTACGATATCACCGTGAAAATGCCCAACGTCCACGGCGCCCCCGTCCACATGGGGGACCCGGCGGAGGTGGGGGTGGCCGACGCCATGAAGCCCGACTACGGCGAGGCGGTGGATATCTACCCCGGCGAGATCACCGTCTTCTGGCCCTGCGGCGTCACCCCCCAGGCCGCCGTGGAGAACGCCAAGCCCCCCATTGTGATTACCCACGCCCCCGGCCATATGTTCATCACCGACGTACTGAACACCGAGCTCAACGACTACCTGGAGGCCAAAAAGCAGAAGGAGGGCTGATTTGCAGCTCTGTCAAGCCCCCGCTTGGCTAAGCGGGGGCCTTTTTGTTGGGGGGCAGAAAAAATTTTCGACAAAACTCGACTTTTTTCTTGCGTTTTCCGCTGCGTTGTGCTATACTGCTAACACACTGATGTATGCTTGATCCCCGCCGAAGTCAAAGTGAGGTGGCATGCAGCTATGTTGATGGGGGAATTCAAACAGGAGATTCTGCGCATCAATAATAAGGTCAACATGGAGGTTTTCAAGCAGGGTGTGTTGACGCAGCGGGTGGATGTGATGCACAACCGGGCGGTAATCGTGGCCAGGAACCGGCGGGTGAGCCTGCTGTCCCTGCCCTATGAGATGGACAAGGCCTCCACCGAGGTGATGGACCGCACCCTGATCAATATTTTTAAACAGCGATTTATCCAGCTGATGCAGGAGGAGCTGGGGGTAACGGTAATCGCGCACCTGAAGGACTATGACCCTGCGCTGGAAATTTCAGCCAGCGTCACCTTCTTCAACCGGCAGGTGGATGAACTTCTGCCGGAGCTGAAGGCTCCCGAGCGGCAGCCGGGCAAATTGAATCATGACGGGCAGGCACAGAATTCACAGCCCTGACGGCGAGGATCGAATGGAGACGGCACAGGCCGCCAGCCGGAGATCAGCGTCCGGGGCTTGAAGCAGAGAAAGCTGTAATTGACCGCAAAACATGGGAAAGCAATTGCTTTTCGCATGTTTTGCGGTCTTTTTTGTTCAAAATTTAAACGGAAAGAGGAGAAGACTATGGCAAAGGTTAAGGATGTACTGGCTGCCTTAGATGATCTGACCGGCGGCCGCTGTCTGAAGGGACCGGGGGACTGGGCCGGGGGGAAAAATCCCTGGGTGGTCACAAAATCCTCCGACATCCCCGGGAAGGCCGTGGTGGAAATGCCCGGCCTGGTCTGGGGCGACCCGGAGATGGAGGTCAGGAAGATTGCCGTGTGCATGACCATGACCGAGAGCGTGATTGAGCTGGCGGCGGCCACCGGGGTGAACGCCATTGTGGCCCACCACCCCATTGCGGACGCGGCCAACTCCGGGGGGGTGCTGATTAAGTACTACCTGGGCATCTACGGTCTGGCCTGCTTCGAGCTGCATGAGGCCTTCCACGGCACCCACCCCGGCATTCCCTGGCTCCACGGGCACAGGCCCTGCTTCGCCAGCGTCTGCTACGACGGAATCCCGGGCAACATTGTCTATGTGGGAGATGTAATTCCCGAGATTCAGACGGTGGGAGACATGATCCGCCGGCTGGACACCCTGATGAATACCCAGATGGACGAGGAGATGCTCCGCCTGGAGCGCAAGACCAGGGGCTGTGAGGCCATTGAGGAGACGTCGGTGGCCGCCCGGGCCAGGATACTGGTAGGCAAGCCGGAAAATCCCATGAAGAAGGTAATTCACATGTTCCCCCACTGCGGATTTACCCCCGCCCATCTGGAGCAGCTGGTGAGGGAATACCCCGATGCGGACACCCTGCTGGCCACCATCAGCCGCGTGTACCCCGGGCACCCCCTGGTGGCCAAGGCGGAGGAGCTGGGCCTCAACTTCGTCTGCGGCAATTCCCATGCCCTGGAAATCTTTGAGAACGGCGTCCCGATGGCTCGGGCCCTCAAGAACCATCTGCCCGACTGTGAGATTGTCATTTTTCGGGAGCGCCAGACCAGCGTCCCGCTGGACTGCTTTGGCTCGCCGGAGATTCAGAGCTACGGCGAAAATATTGCCGCGGAACACCTGCATGGTAAATGACCCCTTTGCGCTGGGCACACTGACGCCCCGGGTGCCGCCGTTCCCCAACAGGAGAGAGGGAACGGGTCCGGACGGCGTCTGCCAACACATAAATGGGAGGTAAATTATGGAAAACAAGAAAGAGAACCCCAAAAAGGTCAATTCTGCTGCTGGCAGCGACGACCGCACCAAATGGCAGCCCATTGAGTGGGTCGGCATGATCCTGTTCATCGCGTTCCTGGCGTGCATCTTCTTTGCGCATGAACAGTTCTCCGGCGCGTTCAACGCCATGTTCACCAGGTCCTATAAGATGTTCGAGTTCTACCTCTTTGGCTCCTCCATGCTGGGCGCCACCATCGTTGTGTCGATTATGACCGGCCGCGTTCTGGAGCGGCTGGGCTTTACAGACGCACTGATGCGCATTTTCCTGCCGATTATGAAGTATTTGAAAATCAATGCCGCTGTGTGCGTGGGCATCATCTACAACATCCTGGGCGACGTGAACGCCGCCGGACGCATTGCCGGTCCCGTGGTCATGAAGGCCGGCTGCACCAAGGACGAGCAGAAAATCGCCATTGCCACGCTCACCAACGCCCCCGCCTCCTTCTCCATCATCGTGCTGGGCATTATTGCCCTGTCCACCGCCGGGATCAACCCCCTGCCTGTGATGATTGTGGGCATTTTCCTGCCCATCTTCCTGATTCCCGCCTTCCTGCGCCTGTTCTGGCGTGACACCCACGCGGCCGACATCCATGATCTGCCCCGCTTCACCCCCGACACCGGCGTGATGGACCTGATTTTCGGCTCCGCCCGGGAGGGCGTGAGCATCGTCCTCACCGTAATCCTGCCCGCGGGCTGCGCCGTGTTTACCATCATTGGCTTGCTGGAGTACTTTGGCATCTGGGGCGCTATCGTCAGTGGTATGGGCGGCGTTCTGTCCGCCATCGGCATTGAGCCGGAGACCGGTATTCAGACCATCACGGTGGCCGGCACTCTGGCCACCAAGACCCTGGGCACCATGGTGTCCGGCCCCACCGCCGACGCCGCTGCCGGCGCGCTGTACGCCACTCTGGCCGACCCCAACGTGAAGAAGCTCATTGTGGGCTCCTTCATCCTGGCCAACTCCTCCTGGCCGGTCCAGGTGCCTCTGGGCCAGATTCCCGCCGTCTGGAGCGGTGTGGTGGACCTGAAGACCCGGGAAATCATGACCTCCGCCGTAATCGGCTGTATCATCCGCCTGGTCTACGCCGCCATCTGTGCCCAGCTGTTCGGGCTGTATTTCGCGGCCGTGGCATAAACTCTCCGGAGAACAGCGGTTCTCCAAACCAGATACATCGTCAAAGCCTCCGGTTTTCACCGGAGGCTTTGCGCATTTACTAATCCACCAGGATCAGGTTTTGGATGTTGTTCCGTCCGGAGCCGTTCTGGAGGAGGTAGACGGTGTAGTTTTCGCCGCAGGTGACATCCAGATACAGGGAGCCGAAGGTCTCCATGGGGGGATAGGAGTCCAGCCAGGCGGGGTCCAGGGTGTCGATGCCCATGTAGGGGGGCATGGGGGCCAGGTCGGTGTCGGCGTAGAAGAAGCGGTAGGCCCCCGGCATGATGCTGCGGAAGGGGGCGACCTCCTTATACCGCAGGTCGCTGTAGACCACCCGGCCGTCGCTCATAAGAATGTCCAGCGGGCCGCTGTTGTAGGCCAGGTTGCCCATCCGAAAGCCGGCGCAGCCGCTGGCGGGGGGACAGCAGCGGTCCTCGATCTGGAGCAGGTCCAGCCCCCGGGCGGTGCGGATCACGGCCACGGTGGTGAGGCCGTTGGTCTGGAAGGGCAGATTTTTTTGCAGGTAGACCCGTCCGCTGGCGCTGGAGACGGTGACAACCTGGTAGCCGGCCCGGACCCGGCCGTAGCCGGTGACGGAGGCGTAGCCCAGCCGGCTGGCAAACCGGCTGTTGGACACCGAGATGCGAAGGGTAGGGTAGCTGTAGGCCGCGTTGAGGAAGCGCACCCGGGAGGTGCTGGGCCGGTTGCCGCCGCCGTTTCCGGGGTAGACGGGTCCGCCCTCACCGGGAAAGGGCAAAGGGATGACGGGCTCCACCACCGGGTCGTCGCCGGGGTAGACGGGCCCGCCCTCACCGAGGTCGGGCAGGGGGATGACGGGCTCCACCACCGGGTCGTTGCCGGGGTAGACAGGCCCGCCCTCGCCGAGGTCGGGAAGGGGGATGACCGCCTCTCCGCCGCCCCGCTGGAGCGGCGCAAGAAAATAACGAAAGCTCATATGTTTCAGACCGGATAAAAGCTCCGGATACTCCTTTCAGTGGTGCTGTACCAGTCTATGTGAAAGGAGCCGGAGGGGTGCGGCAGATATGCGGCGCTGTTTTTACAACAACAAATGGAGCACCCCCTCAAACCCCTGAGGAGCAGGAAGCAGCAAAAAGGACGTATGAAGCTGCTAATGAGTCATCCAAATGGCACACTGAATGCTGGAGTGGCGTAAGTATGGGTGGTTAATCCACTGATCGAGCAAAGAAAAGCAACGGATTATCTGTTGCTTTTCTTAGACGGACAAAAAACTTCCGTCCCCGCAGGGGCGACTCCCCCTAACAGGGGGCAGGCTCCTTTTCCCCGCAAGGGGGACGCCGCATCCGTAAGGCGGCAAAGCCGCCAACGGCTGCGCAGTGAA